>Ga0209512_1000262_pt1 | contig 99424 bp, 73 predicted proteins | sample frozenSSSSmetaG_FD_184142 | JGI IMG/M metagenome (GOLD analysis project Ga0209512, IMG submission 184142) | Glacier valley bacterial and archeal communities from Borup Fiord, Nunavut, Canada, to study Microbial Dark Matter (Phase II) -... | ecosystem: Environmental > Aquatic > Freshwater > Ice >...
TCACTCTCGTAAGCCGAATTGATTTTAACTTGTAGTCTTCACTTGCTGTCGCAAAATCATTGGCACTGTCACTTTCCCTTACGAATGCCTTGAGCACCCGAATTCCTGAGAATGCCTCTTGTACAAAAGTGCTCAATTCACTCAAACTGCGTTGGATTTTTTCAGAGCGCTCATTGATCATATTATTCACATAATAGATACTCAACGAAAGAACTGGAAGAGGCAAAAGTGCATACAAAGTCAACACAGGATTGACTGTGATCATATAAGTAATCACTAGAGGAAAAAGAATCAATAGGTTCAGCCCATACATAATTGCTGGACCAAGATACATCCGCACACGACTCACATCTTCTGTGATTCTGGCCATCAAATCACCCGTGCTATTTTTTCTATAAAAGCTAAGTGGTAGTTTTTGGTAGTGATCGTATATCTCATTCTTTATATCATATTCCACTTTTCGGGACATGATGATGAGCGTCTGGCGGATGAAAAACAGGAAAACTCCTCTTAGCAAAGCCATTACTAAGATCAAAACTCCAAAGACTACAACAAATTTTAAGAAAATATCTTGCGCCTGAGCACCCATTCCACCCTGTTCCAAAGGCCTATAAATAGAAAAACTCTCCACAACATAATCTATTGCAAGTCTGACTAGTTGCGCTGGGATAATTACGAAAATGTTTGAAATCACCGTAAAAACTATCCCTAAAAGGATCAAGCCCTTGTATTTGTACAAATACTTATTGAGTCGCCAAAGTGGTTTCACCAAATAAAAATTTTAAAATGAAGGAATTAGATTAGGAAAACTGGGTATATTAATCCTTTGAAGGCCAATAAAAGTATTTAATTTTGTATCGGCTATTATCGCAAGGAGTACCCAAATATAACACATTCTAAAAAGCTAAGTTCACATGTTAGAGATTAAAGCTACCGAAACAGTACGTGAAGGTTCGATCTTTGGCCAAATCACCACAATGGATCACGAGCAACTTGTGATTTGTAATGATGAAGCAACCGGCCTAAAGGCATTGATCGGAATTCACAACACCACCTTGGGTCCAGCATTGGGCGGCACCCGTATGTGGCCTTATGCTTCTGAAGAGGAAGCGATTACAGACGTCCTTCGTCTTTCCAGAGGAATGACATTTAAAAATGCCCTAGCCGGACTTAATCTCGGCGGTGGTAAAGCAGTGATTTTGGGTGATCCAAAATTAAAGAACGAAGCTTTCCTAAGACGTTTCGGAAGATTCGTCCAAAGTCTTGGCGGAAGGTATGTGACAGCCGAAGACGTGAATATGAATACATCCGACATGGAGTTCATAGGCTTGGAAACTCGTCATGTCACTGGTCTCCCTGAGATCAAAGGCGGAGGAGGAGATCCTTCACCAGTCACAGCTTATGGCGTGTACATGGGTATGAAGGCTGCTGCAAAAAAAGCTTTTGGTTCAGAATCTCTACAAGGAAAGCGAATCGGTGTTCAGGGTGTAGGTCAAGTAGGCAAATACTTGATTGAGCACTTGGTGAAAGAAGGAGCACAGGTATTGGTGACTGATATTTTTGAAGACAAATTACAGAAAGTAGCAAAGGCTACTGGTGCTCAGGTAGTGGACCCAAATGTTATCTACGACATGGAAATGGACATTTACTCACCATGTGCACTAGGTGCTACAATTAATGATCAGACTATCGATCGATTAAAATGTGCTGTGATTGCCGGCGGTGCTAATAACCAACTGAAGGACGAAACCAAGCATGGCCGCATACTGGTAGAAAAGGGAATCGTATACGCTCCGGACTTTCTGATCAATGCTGGTGGCGTGATTAACGTAGGCGCTGAATACTTTGGTGGATATAATAGAGAGACCGTTTACAAGCAAACTGAAAGAATCTTTGATACCTGTTTGGGTATTTTGAATAAATCTGAAAAGGAAAATATCCCTGCTCAGCAAGCTGCAATAGAAACAGCAAAAGCAAGAATTGAAGCTATCGGAAGAGTGAAGCTTTCTTTTTAAGTAATATCAATATCCTTTTCAAAACCACCGGAAATGACTTCCGGTGGTTTTTTTTGTCTATCCTAACTAGGCAATAGCCCCGTCAAATTACCTATATTTGCAACTCATTTCGAAGACATGCTAAACAGAAGAATACTCAGAGTAAAGGCTTTTCAAAACCTATATGCATACGAACAGTGCAAGGGTTCCAACCTAAACCTCTCAAAAGATTTTATCCGAACTTCATTTATGCCGGATCTGAACAGCATGGAAGTGCAAGATAAAACCGCGCTTAATAAAGAGGCTGAGGAAGCTATCAAGCTTTTTGACCAAAACCTTACTTCTAAAGACCTGCTGAAATCAAGCGACGCTAGCCGCAAAGTAAAGCAAGTCGTATTGGAGGCTTTGACAAAGTTTCATGATGCCAACGAAAAAGATCACCAGTTTCTATTAAAGAACATGGTAGTGTCTGCCGAGCGCATTCCTCAGTTGTACTTATTGGCAATTGAACTTTTGCAGGCATTTGCGAAACATGTTGAAAAAGAAATTGAGAAGAAAAAGAAGTTTGCAGGAAACAATCCAATTGGCTTTGGGAATGAATTAAACCTTCCAAACAATCAAGTCTTACGCACACTACGAGAATCTAATTTGTACAAAGGCGCAATAGCTAGATACAATGTACATCTGGACGATGTAGAATTAGAAATCAGAGAATGGTTTAGAGACTACGTGAAGCCATCCGAGCACTATCAGGCATACCTTCAACTGGAAAGCCCAACGCTAGAGCAGGATTTTGATTTGGCAGATGATATATTGAAAAAAGTGATTTTCAAAAACGAAGTCATCCTTAATTTCTTTTCAGAGAAAGACCTAAATTGGGTAGAGGATAAATCCGTTGTGAGAAGCTTAGCATCAAAGGTTTTGAAAAATGCGGCTAACCTTCATGAGGAAAATGAAAGCCAAATGCCAGAGATTGCTATGAACTGGGATGAGGATAAGGAGTTTTTTCAAAATATCTTTAACTTCACCATTGAAAATGACATAAAAAGTAAAGCTCTTATTTCTCAAAAAACTAAAAACTGGGATATTGAAAGACTGGCATTTACAGATAAAGTGATTATCTCGATGGCAATTGCAGAGATGAAAAACTTTCCAAGCATCCCGGTTAAAGTAAGTATTAATGAGTACATCGATATCTCTAAAACCTACAGTACACCCAAAAGCAAGCAATTTGTCAATGGATTGTTAGACGTAATGGCAAAAGAGTTAACCGAAAGTGGAGAAATCCGTAAGAGCGGTAGAGGCCTTTTGGACAATAAATAATATAACTATGAGCAAGAGCAGTAATTCACTCATCGCATTCCTAATAGGTGCAGGCGCGGGCGCAGCACTTGGGGTACTTTTTGCACCTGATGCGGGAACAAACACCCGTGATCGACTTTCTTTCAAACTTTCTAAATACAAGAAAGAATTGGAAGAACTGATCGACGACTTAGTAGATGGAAAAGAAATGCATCTAAATGAGGCAAAAACCGAAGGGAAGCGCGTTATTTCTGAAGCAAAAAACAAGGCAGAGAATCTGCTAAGCGATGTCAATAAATTAATAGATCAAATCAATCAAGGAAATAATTAATCGTTATGAAAATCAACGTATTGAATATGGCGGTATTGACCGTCGCACTTGCATTGGGAACTTCGTGTAACCAAAAAAGTGAACAAGATGCCAAGATTCAGGCTCTTGAAGATAAAATTTCTCAACTAGAGACAGGGAACACGGCAGTTACTCCAGTAAATGCACAGGCTACCTCAGTATCCGACCCAGCTACGCAGGGAGCATTTGAATTTCCAGAAATGGAACATGACTTTGGTGCTATCAACGAAGGCCAAGTAGTAGAGCATATCTTCAAATTCACAAATAATGGACAAGCGCCATTAGTAATCTCTAACATCACCGCTTCCTGTGGATGTACTAGTCCTGACTGGTCAAAAGCACCCGTGAAACCAGGCGATGAAGGATATGTGAAAGTTGTATTTAATTCTACTGCTAAGTCAGGTGCACAAGCGCCAACAGTAAGCATACAAGCTAACACAAACCCTGCTGTAACCCGATTAAGATTGAAAGGCACAGTAACTCCAAAAATTGCAGGCGCGGCCGCACCAGTAGGCCCGGTTAAACGATAATTATGATTTCTACAGTATTAGCTCAAGCTGCCGCAGGTGGTAGTGGAATTTTAGGACAAGTTTTCCTATTCGGTTCAATTATTCTGATCATGTATTTCTTTATGATCAGACCTCAGCAAAAGAAGCAAAAGGAAAGCAAGAAATTTATTGAAGAAATAAAAAAAGGAGATGAAGTAGTGACCATCGGTGGCCTTCATGGTAAAGTAAGTTCTGTAGAAGGCGATGCCGTAATGCTTGAACTTGATAGAGGCCTGAAAGTCAAAGTGGAAAAATCCGCTATTTCTCTAGATTTCTCAAAGAAGCCAGAAATAAAAAAATAAATTGAATTTTGCTGGAAACTAAAAAATCCTCACAAAGGATTTCTCCTAAAAAACTCTCTAATCTGAAAGTGGTAGTCCTCTGCATTGCAGCAGCTACCACTTTTTGGATTTTAAACGCCCTGAATAAGGACGATTATAATACTATTGTCGATTTTCCAGTTGAGATTATTTATGATCAAAACCAGTTCATCGCTGTAGCAGGGTTACCAAAAACTTTGGAAATAGAAATCTCTGGTAATGGTTGGGATCTCCTTAGGAAGTATTTCAACTTCAACAACGACGCTTATCCTATAGAACTTAATAATCCAGCTTCAAAAAACTACATTCTCACCGCAGATCTCAAAAGATCTCTGGGTGAATTCCTTTCTCCTACCCAACTCGTCTCCGTACTCGACGATTCTCTTAAATTTAAAATTGACAAAATAAAGTCAATCAAAGTAAAGCCAGTTCTTGATTCAAATAGTTTTTCTATGGCCAAGAACTTTAGGATATCAGATCAGGTAACCTTTAGCTCGGAAACAATCACACTTAGAGGACCAAGTTCCATTTTGGACAGTTTGGATGGAAACTTCCCTGTGAAGCTGAATGAAACCCGCATCAACAAATCAATAGACAAAGTAATCCCCCTTGAAGTCCCTGACTCTTTGATCAATCTAGTACAAATAGAGAATGCGGAAATCAGAGTAAAATTCGAAGTCATCGCTTTTCTAGAAGGAAACAAAAGACTAAAAATCAATAAAGTTAACTTCCCAAAATCAGTCACTTTAGATAATGAAGTGGTAATAATGATTTCCTATCTAATAGATGGGCGAAAAGTAGCTGAATTAAAAGACTTAGAGTTTGAAGCTGTGCTCGATTATTATAAGCGAAACAAGGAAGATAGCACGATTACAGTTCAGGTGAAGCCAATGCCTGATTACTTGGACAAAGTAGTGATCACTCCAGAAATCCTGAAGCTAAAATATGAGTAATCACACTCCCATTTTAGTAGGTATTACCGGTGGAATCGGATCTGGCAAATCCACTGTAGCTAAAATTTTTTCTATACTAGGAATTCCCATCTATTTTGCTGACGATCGGGCCAAGTGGCTGATGGGAAATGACGAACATCTCAAAACTCAGATTAAAGATGCATTTGGATCTGAATCTTACCTTAGTAATGGAGCGCTTGATCGGAGTTTTCTCGCAAAAACAGTTTTCTCCGATCCTGAAAAAGTAAAAACGATTAACTCACTTGTTCACCCTGCTGTTGGACGGGATTTTTCGGATTGGGCATCTCAGCAAACTACTCCCTATGTGCTAAAAGAAGCTGCTTTGATCTTCGAAACAGGAAGTAATGATGCATTGGATCATGTAATCAATGTAAGCTCACCACTTAAAGTACGGATTGCAAGAACACTGATGAGAGATCCTTTTCGCTCCGAAGCGCAGGTAAATCAAATTATCAATCAGCAACTTCCAGATGAGCAGAAAAACGAATTAGCTGATTTTGTAATCAAGAATACAGATAATAAGCTTTTGATTCCACAGGTTCTAAAAATCCATCAACAACTGATTGCAGAGAATTAGATCTCTACCTATTGTGAAAAACGATCGTTAGCCTTATTTTTCTCCTTCTGCATACACACTTTTCTATCATCTTATGAAAGGATACAATCCTAAAGACTGGTTTAAAATTCTGTTTTTAGTCCAAAAATCTGATACGCTAGTCAAGCTTGGCCCATTCATGATTGTTATTTTTATTTACTCGCTAGGAATAGCTTGGCTAGAAATGGATTACCTGAAGATCGGAAAGAATAGCTGGGTACAGAATATTCCCATCATGCATAGCTTGTTAAGTTTTGTGATCTCGCTCCTGCTTGTTTTTCGCACAAACACAGCCTACGATAGATGGTGGGAAGGGAGGAAGCTTTGGGGTCAACTGGTAAACAACAGCAGAAACTTAGCTCTCAAATTAGCCGGGATTCTGGACAACGAGGATGAAGAACACAGACGCTTTTTCAGAAGAACTATTCCGATTTATGCTTTTGCTCTGAAGGAACATCTGCAGAATAACATAACTATGTATATGCTGGATGACGTGAAAGATGTAGAAATAAAGCCTGAGATCGATCCCGAAAAGCATGTCCCAAACCAAGTGGCGAAATTGATGTTTGCCAAGGTAAATGATCTATATAAAGCGAAAAAGATCACGGGAGATCAACTGATCGTTTTAAACAATGAGCTAGTTTCCTTCACTGATATATGCGGAGCTTGTGAGCGAATTAAGAACACGCCGATTCCCTATTCTTACAGCTCCTTTATCAAAAAATTCATCCTAGCTTATGTACTTACCTTACCGCTAGGCTATGTTTTTTCGCTAGGTTATTATGCTGCTCCTATTGTCACATTCATTTTTTACGTGTTAGCCAGCTTGGAAATAGTTGCAGAAGAAATAGAAGAGCCTTTTGGCAATGACGAAAATGATCTGCCGATGGGGAAATTGTCAGAAAACATCCAAAAGCATGTACAAGAATTAATATGAAATCGCCTTCATATTCCCTGTAATTTTGATTGCTGAGAATTTGTTCGGTATTTCAAATAGGAACTTTGTCTAAGCCAATAGTGCTTATCTCAACCATACCTACAAGTTTTGAAAATCTAATGGACGAAAATGTAACTCTTCGCACGGTAAACGTGACACGTTATATCTTGCCTTTACGGGAGGGCGGCTCCTTGCCCGCACTGGCAGATGCGGATGATGGATTCAAATACGTTTTGAAATTCCGTGGAGCTGGTCAGCGCGAAAAAGCACTTATTGCTGAACTGCTTGGGGGAGAAATTGCAAGAGCTTTGAGATTGAAAGTTCCTGAACTCGTCTTTGCCAATTTGGATCCAGCTTTTGGCAGATCGGAAGGAGACGAAGAGATCCAAGACCTTCTGAAAGGAAGTCAGGGATTAAACCTAGCCTTGCACTTCCTGTCAAGTGCCATCAATTATGATCCTGTAGCCATGAGCACAGATCCACAGTTAGCTTCGCAAATTGTTTGGTTGGATATGTTCATCACAAATGTGGATCGAACCTATAGAAATACAAACATGCTGATCTGGAATCGAGAGCTTTGGCTGATCGATCACGGAGCATCATTTTTGTTTCAACACGCCTGGGTTAATTGGAGAAAAAATGCCGAAGGACCATTTCCAATTATCAAAAATCATGTACTTCTTCCTCTGGCTTCAGAGCTAGAAGCAGTCAATGAAGCTTTCAAAAAGATTTTGACACCTGAAAAAATCAAAGCAATCGTAAATACTATTCCTGAGGTCTGGCTACTTGCCGGTGGTGATTCCGAAGATGCTGAGGAGAGCAGACAAGTTTACCTAGACTTCCTCACTCTTCGCCTTTCCTATTCTGATCAATTCATAAAAGAAGCTCAAGATGCAAGAACAGCACTTATATGAATATGCCATCATCCGCGTAGTACCACGGGTGGAAAGAGAAGAGTTTATCAATGTCGGGGTGGTTATCTGTCATTGGAAAAGAAATTTTCTGCGTAGCAAGATTCAGCTAGACTCAAAGAAATTGTTGATGTTAGATCCTTTGGCTGACGTAGAAATGATACAATTGAATTTGGCCTCTTTTGAAAAAATATGCACCGGTGCCACCAATGGAGGCAATATCGCTACTATGGATTTAGCCTCAAGATTCAGATGGCTTACGGCAGTCAGAAGCTCCGTAATCCAAACATCTCGACCGCATTCTGGCTTTGCCAATGATTTGGAGAAAACGCTGGAAAGGCTTTTTGAAGAAAATGTAGGGTAAGGTGGACTTAAGAGTATAGACATTAGATAAAAAAAGCGTGAAGAATTAATCTTCACGCTTTTTAGCTTTCACCGACTCTGGTCTAAGTCTGCCTATAATTAAGATATCTTATCAAATCCTAAATACGGATGAAGCACCTTCGGCATGTTGATTCCATCTGGTGTCTGATTATTCTCTAGGATAGAAGCCACAATTCTAGGCAAAGCCAAAGCAGAACCGTTCAGAGAATGTGCTAACTGAGTTTTCTTATCTGCTCCTCTGAATCGCAATTTCAATCGGTTCGATTGGTATGTTTCAAAGTTAGAAACAGAACTTACTTCCAGCCATCTCTCTTGAGCGGCAGAATACACTTCCATATCATACGTCAAAGCAGAAGTGAACCCCATATCACCTCCACAAAGTCTCAGGACGCGATAAGGTAATTCAAGCTTTTGCAGAAGACCCTGCACATAAGAGCTCATGCTTTCCAAAGTCTCATAGGATTTATCAGGATGAGTGATCTGCACGATCTCCACTTTGTCAAACTGATGAAGTCTGTTTAGCCCCCTTACGTGCGCTCCCCAGCTGCCTGCTTCTCTACGAAAGCAAGGAGAATGACCCACATTTTTTATGGGTAGATCACTTTCAGAAAGAATCACATCACGATAAATATTCGTGATTGGGACTTCACCCGTAGGAATCAAATACAATTTATCCGCATCAGCATAATACATCTGCCCTTCCTTATCCGGAAGTTGGCCAGTACCAAAGCCAGAGTCTTCATTCACCAAAATCGGTGGCTGAATCTCATAATAGCCTTGCGCTAATGCTTCGTCCAAGAAAAAGTTAATCAGTGCTCGCTGAAGTCTTGCTCCTTTGCCTTTATAAACAGGGAATCCTGCCCCAGTGATCTTCACACCAAGGTCAAAATCAATAATGTCGTATTTCTTGATCAAGTCCCAGTGCGGAAGTTTACCTTCATACAAGTCAGGAATTGCTCCGTTCTCCAATACCACCTCGTTGTCCTCGGCTGATTTGCCAGCAGGAACGGAAAAATGAGGAACATTGGGAATAGTATAAAGTAAGGCCAGCAATTCTTCTTCAGCCTTAGCATTTTGGTCTTCAAGATCCTTGGTCTGAATCTTAAGTTCTGTTGTTTTCTCTCTGATTTTGGTTGCCTCTTCAGCTCTTCCCTCACGCATCAATGATCCAATCTGCTTCGAAATCGCATTGGATTCACTTTGTATTTGATCACGCTCAGCCTGAGTAGATTTTCTCAACTCATCCAGCTCAACTGCCTGATTCAGTACAGCTTCTGCATTTGGAAAATTTCTCTTTTGAAGTCCGGCAAGTACGCCGTCGAAGTTTTCTCGAATTTGATTAACTAAAAGCATCTTAAAATCTTTGAAATTGAAGCTTCAAAGATAAGCATGTTAGCGAACAATGATGGCTTTACTCACACTTGAAAATGGCCCATCGAGCTCTTTTCCATTAGATCGTTGCAATCTCACTTTCACTTGATAGGCACCAGCTGGCAAATGTTCTATCCGAACAGGAGCCATATGATCAATTTCATAGGTTAGATCGTTTACCTCGATGACTACTTTAAGTCCATCGAGTTTCATATCACCCCCAACTACCAAAAAGTCAATAATCACTTCACTCCCAGCCTCGTAGAACTGATCTGAGCGAGGAAAATTCAAAGCAAGGTAAGGTTCGGCTGAATAAGGAAATGGTCTAGACTCTCCTACCTGAAAGTCTCTATCCACATAATTACCAAAATTTTTCAAAGCCAATCCTTCTTCATCTACCAAGTATGCAACTACACGATAACTCCCTAAAGCAAGGTCTCTTTGGAAGATTGGCGAATAAAAACCTACAGGATCTCCCCCATTTAAGATATTGAAAAGCTTAAATTCTTTGGTCGCACTCAAATCAAACGGGAAGTTTTTGACATTAAATTCAAAAGGCACTTTCCCAGGTTTAAAAATCTGATTTCCTAATGGGGTATATAATTCAAGGATGGCATCTGGGTACGCAGCTTGATCCTCATATTGAAAGAATTTCACCTGCGGGGCTGCTGGCTCTTGCGCATCAATATTAGGAGGCATTTCTACTACTTCCTCATTCACTCGCTGTTTTTCGGCAGAACAAGCTGAGAAAAGGCAAATCAAAAGGAGTAAAGTCAGGATTTTATTCATACAGCATGTAAATTGAGTTTAAAGATATTTAATTTTAAAGAAAAATTAGACGTATAACTATAATACAGCCCCATATGGAAATCCTATTTGACGAGATACCAAGTTTAGACTTAGCTGATTTCACCTCTGGCTCTCCGGCCCAAAAGGCAGCATTTGTACAGAAACTAGGAGAAGCTTACCAAAACATAGGTTTCGTAGCAATTAAGAGTCATGGCTTGTCACAAGATCTCCAAGATAGACTTTATGGCTCCATCAAAGATTTTTTCAAACTTCCGGATACAATCAAAACCAACTACGAGAAACCTGAAATCGGATTTCAACGTGGCTACACAGGTAAGGGAAAAGAGCATGCCAAAGGAAGAAATACCGGTGATTTAAAGGAATTTTATCATGTAGGGCAGGAACTCAGCCGAATCCCAGACTCAGACCCTATCAAATCCGAATACCCGCCAAACATCTGGCCTTCCGAGCTTCCAGAATTTCAAAACGATGCAAATGAAGCTTATCGTACCTTACAAAGTGCTGGCAAAGCCATGCTTCAAGCGATCGCGCTTTCATTGGATTTGGACGAAAATTACTTCGAAGACAAAGTCGCACATGGAAATTCTATCTTAAGACAAATCCATTACTTCCCAATTGAAAACCCAGATGAAGTTCCTGCTGATGCAGTAAGGGCTGCGGAGCATGGCGACATCAATTTGATCACCTTATTAATGGGAGCAAGTGCAGATGGACTTCAGGTCTTGAGAAGAGATGGAAAATGGATCCCAATCACTGCCCTACCTGACCAATTGGTCGTAAACGTGGGTGATATGCTGGAGAGATTGACAAATAAGAAATTGAAATCCACCATTCACCGTGTAGTCAACCCACCTCGAGAAAAGATGAATACCAGCAGGTACTCAATCCCATTCTTTATGCATCCGCGCTCCGAAATGGATCTTACCTGCCTTGAAAGCTGTGTGGATACAGATCACCCAAAACAATTCGAAGATGTCACTGCAGGGGAATTCCTGGAAGAACGCCTTCGAGAACTAGGACTCAGAAAATAAGGCATGTCGGTAAAGCAGGTCCGATATTATCTATTTCTGAAAGACACAATTACGCTTTCACTTACTGCATTTGGTGGTCCGCAAGCATTTCTTGCCATGCTATTAGAGCGGATGGTGACAAGGCGTGCCTATATTCAGGAAGATGAGCTATGGGAGCTGAATGCACTTTGCAACATGCTCCCCGGCCCATCTTCCACTCAGCTAGTATGTGCCATCGCTTACCGAGTGGGTGGCCCGAACTTAGCCTACCTTGCCCTCATTGTATGGATTTTGCCTGCTACTTTACTCATGATTTTTGCGGCAATGCTCATTTTCTTTCTTCAGGAAAATACCCCTGGGGCATTGGATTTTGCGAGGTTTATCCAGCCTATGGCAATTGGTTTTATCATTTTTGCTGCGCAAAAGATAATTGGAAAGACAATTAAGACTACCGAAGCCATGGTGCTGGTGCTGATTTCGGCATTTGTTTCATTCTTCTATAGTTCACCCTATATCTTCCCTGTCTTATTGACTATAGGAGGCTTGAGTACCTCTATCAAATATAAGCAGCAACCTAAACTGGAGAAAGATGCACCCCTTATAATCGAATGGTCAAACTTTTACCTTTGGGGTGGAGTGTTAATATTGGCTGCAGTACTGGGTGCGGTCACCAAATATCAACCTATCATTCTTTTCGAGAACTTCTATCGAAATGGAAGTCTGATCTTCGGTGGCGGCCAAGTACTTGTCCCGTACCTATATACCGAGTTTGTAGACTTCAAACATTTCCTGACTTCGGAAGAATTCCTGACAGGATATGCGATTTCTCAAGGCATACCCGGTCCTACATTCAGCATATCATCTTATGTAGGAGCACTTTCCATGAAGGAATTTGGAACAGCAGGTTTTTTTATTGGTGGATTTATAGCAGCAGCAGGAATATTCTTACCTGGAATCTTCCTCATATTCTTTGTGATTAGGTTTTGGGATCAACTGAAAAAATACCGCCCCGTTAGAGCAGCTTTAGAGGGAATAAACGCCGTATCATGCGGGATGTTAATTGCAGCAGCCTATTTGCTTTTTGAGCCACTTGAAGCAAATGGATTGAATATTCTATTTATTCTAGCCACTTATATTCTCCTTCAGTTTACAAAAATTTCATCCCCTGTTATCATTGCGGGCGGGGTGGTTTTAGGGATTATTTACAATAGCTTCTTCCTCTAAACAGGAATTAATTCCCTACTTATTTCCCCCAAAAGGAACAAGAATAGACTGAGTCACGTTTTGAAATCTAAATTCATTCCCTATCTTTCTCTTATGCACGCATACGAATACATCAATAATCTGATCCCACCTCTGAAGCTTTCCGATAAAACCGGAATGGCCTTAGCATGGATGGAAGAAATCAGAACTGACGTACTTCCAGTTATTGACAAAGGAGTTTTTTTAGGATTGATCAAAGAGGAAAGGATTTTTGAAATAAATAATCCAGACACTCTAATTGCTGATATTGAACCTTCAAATCCAGATTGTTGGGTTTTTTCAGATAAACACATTTACGATGTGCTTAGAGTCAGCTCAGAGCAAAATTCAAATATTGTAGCAGTTCTAGATAGGGAATCAAATTATTTAGGAATCGTGACTATGGAGGATTCCATTGCTGCTTTTGCCGATAGTCTCTCTATAAAATCACAGGGAAGTGTGGTGATTCTCTCTCTGAGTATGACTGATTATAGTTTATCTGAGATCTCAAGAATCATCGAATCAGAAAATGCCAAAGTTCTTAGTTCATTTATCACAACTGATCCCTTGGATGACACTAAGATCAAACTCACTTTGAAGCTTGATCAAACCGAACTGAGACACATTAAAGCAACGCTCGAGCGATTCGGATATAAAATCATAGATCACTATCAAGAAGAATCTGGCGTGACTAGCGAAGAGGACAGAATCGGTAATTTGTTAAGATTTTTAGATATTTAAGCCATGAAAGTCGCTCTTCATGGCTTGGCTCTGAAAGCAGAATTGTTTTCAGACGTTCAGTCACTTTTCAACGAACTTACTAACCATCAATTCGAAATATTCGTCACGGAGCAGTTTGACAAGCAACTTCGAAAGCATGGCAAAAAATCCCTGTCCTACTGGGTACTGGAAAGCCGTGAGGATATGGCCTCCATGGACTTTGTGATATCTATAGGCGGAGATGGCACCTTACTGGATGCTGTGTGCCAGGTAGGTGATCTCGAAATTCCAATCTTAGGGCTCAATACCGGAAGGCTTGGCTTTCTGGCTACTGTGGCAACAGAAAAGATTTCTGATTCTATAGCAGACTTGGCTAATCACAATTATCAAATAGAATCAAGAACCTTGATCTCTCTTCAAAGTCATAGGAAGCTATTTAATGGTTTGAATTTCGGACTTAACGAATTCACCATACATAAACGTGACACCTCATCAATGATCACTGTTCATACCTATATCGATGGAAAATACCTCAACAGCTATTGGGCGGATGGATTAATTGTCTCTACGCCTACCGGATCTACCGGCTATTCGTTAAGTTGCGGAGGGCCTTTGATCTCACCAGAAGCCAAAAACCTGGTCATCACACCAGTAAGTCCTCACAACCTAAACGTGCGCCCAATAATCGTATCAGATGAAAGTGAAATCAGTTTTGAAATAGAAGGAAGGTCAGAAAAATTCCTGATTTCATTAGATTCGCGTTCTACTTCTATTTCTTCAGAGATGAAGTTGAGTGTCAAAAAGGAAAAGTTTTCCGCTAAATTGGTAAAGCTACCGCACTATCATTTCTTCGATACATTAAGGCAAAAGCTTAATTGGGGGTTTGACATGAGGAATTAATAGACATAAATAGCAGTAAAAAAACCAAACTTGAGCTTAACAATTATTAACCCGTTAAATACAAAGATGCGTTTTTTAAACGTTAGGTACTTCATAACTTGCATCGTCTTGAAAAAGGTCAATTTTCACATTTACAATCACTTACTAATTCTGTTTTTAGTTTTTCTCGGTATTACTGGAGAGATACAAGCTCAGAAGTACGAAATAGGAGGTGGTTTAGGTGTCGCCGCTTATTCAGGTGATATCATCAGAAAAATTGACCCGGGTCAAATTGGACCTCAAGGCACGTTGTTTGGCAAGAGAAATTTTGATAATGTGTGGACGCTGCGAGTGGCAGGAAGTATAGCTATGCTAAATGGAGCTGACAGTATTAAACCAATAGACCAATTGGCAGAGGCTAGAGATGCAAGATTTAGAGCAGGAATTATCGAGGCATCAGCTGTGATGGAATTCAATTTCCTAGACTATTTGGCTGGTAATTCCGAATTCAGATTTTCACCCTACGCATTCTTTGGGATAGGATATACTTATGCTTTTGCAAAAGGAAATACCTTCGCATATAATGTATCTTCAAGATATAGTTTGGGTACGGTTGTCATTCCATTTGGAGGAGGAGTTAAGTATCAACTCAACGAACGTTGGACCTTAGCCACAGAATTAGGCTTTAGACCTACCTTCACTGATTACCTAGATAAGATTGATAGTAAAGAACCTGTTATCCCTAGATTCCAGGATCCAATCAATCCAGGAGAACCCTATGGAATCAATTTTGGGAATGTCTATGACAAGGATTGGTACTACTTTTTGGGAGTCACAATCAGCTATACATTTGCGACTACAAAATGCTATGCCTATTAATTAATTAACCCTTAGGGCTGATTATTGGAAAAGAAATACCATTTTTGTACCTCCAAAAAAAGTAAGCATTCGGAAACGACTGGAATGAAGAGCGCATTAGACCCTAACAGAATCCCCCGACATATTGCAATTATCATGGACGGCAATGGACGCTGGGCCAAGAAGAAAGGTGCCATGAGAATATTTGGGCACCGACATGCAATTAAGGCTGTTAAAGACTCTATAGAAGGGGCCGATAATTTAGGTGTTAAATACCTAACTCTATTTTCATTCTCCACAGAAAACTGGTCAAGACCTCAGGAAGAAGTCAACGGACTCATGGAACTTCTGGTAAAAACTATTACCGATGAAGTCCCTATGATGATGAAAAACAACATCCAATTAGAGAGTATTGGTGATGTGGATAGTCTTCCTAAATCTGCCTACGATAAACTAATGGAGGCAAAAAACACCACCTCCAAAAACACTGGTCTCACTGTAATTTTAGCACTCAGCTATAGTGGTAAGTGGGAACTCACTCAAGCAGCTAAACGCATTGCTCAAAAAATCTCAGAAGGAAAATTGAAAGTGGATGAAATCACAGAAGATGTGATGGCAAATCATCTGGAAACTGCTGGCATACCTGATCCTGAACTCATGATCAGAACCAGTGGCGAACACAGACTAAGCAATTTTCTGCTATGGCAATTGGCCTACACGGAAATGTATTTTACTCCCGTGCTATGGCCAGATTTTAGAAGAGAACACCTAGATGCTGCAATCTCCGATTACCAAAAGCGTGAACGGAGATTTGGAAAAACAGGTGAGCAAGTTAAATCTTAAGTAATTGATGAAAAGAAGTTTACTGATTCTGTTTTGTCTGGTTTGGGCAAGTTCAGCAATGGCGCAAATACGTTTGGGCCAAAGTCGCTATGCCTCAAGCAAGCCAATCGATATTTTGGAGCTGAATTATGCTAAGCCCCAAACCTTTAGAATCGCAGAAATAAAAGCTGTAGGTCTAACTACTTTGGATGAAATCGCCATTCTATCCCTCTCGGGATTGAAAGTGGATGATAAAATTGAAGTACCCGGAGACGCAATTTCCAATGCTTTGAAAAAGCTTTGGGGACAAGGTATAATCGGAGATGTCAAAATTTTGGTCACCAAAATTGAAGGAGAAGATATTTCCCTACTTCTTGACTTGACAGAAAGACCTAGGTTCTCCCGCGTAGAATTTACCGGCATGAACAAAACCCAGGAAACTGAACTTCGCGACAAAGTAAATATCCGAGGACGTGTAGTAAGGGACGATGTACTGAATAACGCCAAAAGAAGTATTGAGAAATATTACCTTGATAAAGGCTTTATGAATGCTGACGTCAAAATCAGACAGGAAAGAGACACAACCTTACCAAACTCGGTGAAATTGATCTTCGATGTAGAGCAAAACTCTAAAGTCAGAATCAATGCCATCGAATTCTATGGCAATCAAGAAGTCACTGACTCTAAACTGAAAAAGAAGCTAAAGAAGACTAAGGAACATGCAAGAGTTAGCGTTTTCAAAGACGGCTATTCCCGTATAAGCGATGCGTCTGCTTCAGACATTAAGAACACCATCCTGCACACGGACTCTGTATCCAACGAAGATGTAAAAGACTACATCAATAAGAACTTTAAACTGAACTTCTTCAACGGTTCCAAGTACATTCCAAAAGAATACAGGAATGACAAAGACAACGTGATTAATTTCTATCAAAGTAAAGGGTTTAGAGATGCCAAGATCGTTGCCGATTCAGTATATAACTTTGGACAGGATAAAATCAACATTGATATAGCTCTGGAAGAAGGTCAAAAGTATTACTATAGAAATATCACTTTTAACGGAAACTTTATCCATCCTGACGAAGTCCTACTTGCTAAGCTTGGTATCCAAAGAGGTGATGTTTACGATAAAGAGCGTCTAGATAAGAGGCTAAACTATGACCCTACAAAAGGTGATGACGTTAGTTCCTTATACCAAAATGATGGGTACCTCTTCTTCTCTATAGATCCTGTAGAAGTAAATGTTGCAGGAGATTCCATTGACTTGGAAATGAGAATTTTTGAAGGCCCTCAGGTAACTGTGAATAGTGTCAATATCAAAGGGAATGAAAGAACCTCTGATCACGTAGTAATGCGTGAAATACGTATCCTTCCAGGTCAGAAATTCAACAGAGAGCTCCTAGTCCGTACGATTCGTGAACTATCTACTCTTGGGTATTTTGACCCTGAGAAAATCAATCCGGATCTGCGCCCAAACTTCGAAGCAGCAACAGTAGATATTACTTTTGAGCTAGAAGAAAGACCAAATGACCAAATTGAGCTTTCAGGAGGCTGGGGAGGATTCTATGGTTTCGTAGGAACAGTCGGCCTTTCATTCAACAACTTCTCTATCCGAAACATCAAAGACTTCTCCAAGTGGGATCCACTCCCTGTAGGTGATGGACAGAAGCTTTCACTAAGAGTACAAGCTAACGGTCGTTCATTCCAGAACTACTCAGTATCCTTGACCGAACCATGGTTTGGAGGCAAGAAGCCAAATGCTTTGAGTTTCTCATTCAATCACTCTGTACAGCGTCAGGTTGACTTCTACAACCAAGCTAGTTTTGGTGCAGAGCTAGGCTATTTCAAAATTACAGGAGTAACTCTAGGGCTTGCTAAGCGTGTGACTTGGCCTGACGATAACTTTAGCATCAGTAACTCCCTGCAGTTTCAAGTTTATGAGTTTGATCAGTTCGGCACCTCATTCGGCTTAAGTTATCCTACAGGAACGTCCAACAGTATTACATTGAATACTACGATTGCTAGATACAACCTAGACAATCCAACCTATCCAAGATTCGGATCAAACATTATTTTGTCAGGAGCCTTTACTCCTCCATATTCCTCTTTGAACAAGAATATAGATGATGAGTCAACAGACCAAGAAAAATACAAGTGGTTGGAATACCACAAATGGATGTTTGATGCATCAATTTATACCCCATTATTTGGCTCAACCAAATTGGTAGCAAGTGCACGAGCTCACATGGGTTTCTTAGGTTCTTATAGCTCTAAGCTCGGAGTTATTCCATTGGAGAGATTTGTAATGGGTGGAGACGGTATGTCTATGAACAACTTTGCATTAGGCCAAGAAATCATCGGTCTACGTGGATATGAAAATCAATCTATCACGCCAGGTAGAGCCAGCCGAGGAACAGCCAATCCAGAGCCATACGGAGGAATAGTATATAATAAGTATGTAATGGAAGTGAGGTACCTAGTCTCTCCAAATCCTTCAGCAACGATCTTTGTACTAGCATTTGCAGAGGCAGGAAATAACTGGGGTTCCTATAAAGATTTCAATCCATACGATTTGAATAAATCAGCGGGAGCAGGAGCGAGAATCTTTATGCCAGCATTTGGACTATTGGGTATTGATTGGGGATATGGATTTGACGCCATACCAGGTACAACCCAGCGAAGTGGCTCACAATTTCACTTCACTATAGGTCAGCAAATAAGATAAGTATGGATTTAGTGCGGCGAATAGTTAATTTATGCAAAAATTGATACTCTAAGAATGTTAAGAAATAGAGTCATTGTTAACTTCCCAAACTCATGAATAAATCACTGAAAATTGTATTTTTGCTGCTCATAGTGCTACAAGCAGCACCATTGGCAGCCCAAAAGATGGGATACATTGATTCAGAATATATTCTAAATAAGCATCCAGACTACAAAATTATTCAGCAAGAGCTCGAGAACATTAGCTCCGAATGGAAGAAAGAGGCACAAAATTTGGATAAAGAGATCAAAGATCTTTCTGTTCAGTTAAAAGCAGAGGAAGTCCTCCTCACAGAGGAAATGTACCAGCAACGGCTGGAAGGCATTAAATTGAAACAAAAAGAATCTCATGAATTCAATAGTCGGATTTTCGGAATAAACGGGCAGTACTTCCAAAAACAAGCGGAATTAATGCAGCCTTTACAATCCAAAATGTATGACGCTATTGAACGGGTATCCCGGAAAAATAATCTGGCTATACTATTTGATAAAGCAGCCGAACCATCGGCTATTATCTATACAGACCCCAGACATGATTACTCCGAGTTCGTCTTGGAAGAATTAGGAATCGAAGAAAACAAATAAATAGAAACACAGAATGATGAAAGTAAAAGTTATCCTTTCCGCAGTAGCCTTGCTTTGCGTAGGATTCGTGGCTCAGGCACAAGATGTAAAAATTGGTTACACCAATGTGGAATTTATCATGGATTTGATGCCAGAAATGGAGCAAATCGGAGCTGATATCAAAGATTACGAAACTCAGCTTCAAACTAACATTCAAACCAAAGCTGAAGATTTTCAGCGTCAAGTACAGACTTATCAGCAAGCATCTCAGACAATGACTGAGCAAGCTAGAGCTGCTAAAGAGCAGGAATTAACGGCTCTGCAAGGTACTTTACAAAAATATGAGCAAGATGCTCAGACAAGCTACCAAAGAAAACTGGGAGAGCTTTTAGCACCAGTTCAAACTAAAGTGGTCAATGCGATCAACTCAGTAGCTGCTGAAAACAATTACACTCATATTTTCGCTGAATCTGCTGGTCAAGCTCCTATCTTACTTTACACTAAAGAAGAAGATAAATTTACTGAGCTTGTATTGGCTAAGTTGGGTCTTAAAATGCCAGTTGCTCCAACAGCAACTAATTAATTAACCACTAGTTATCGAGAAGCCGCTAGTTCGATCTAATTCGAATTAGCGGCTTTTTTTGTTATTACTTATTCTAACCTGAAGGTCACAGTTCCGACAACAGCCCTACTTCTATACTAAACTGGGATTACAACTAATCGCAATGCAATAGTATAAGATAATGCAACTCGACCTACTGTCTTTCCCCACTCGTTAATCGGAGAATTCCTCATCATTGCTTAAATTAATATCAGCTTACTTCAACTATGCCAAAGCGTAATCCAAAAGATGTAATCAGCAAAAGCCAAGATGCTGTCTTGGTAGATTTTTATGCGGACTGGTGCGGGCCATGTCAGACAATGAATCCAATTATCGATGAAGTGCTAAATGAGCTTGGAGGAAAAGTAAAGCTCCTCAAAATCAACATCGACAAAAGCCCTCAAATGGCTCAGCAGTTTGCTGTACGTTCAATCCCCAATTACATCCTTTTTAAAAAAGGAAAAATCCTCTGGAGAAAAGGAGGTTTGATTACCAAGCGAGATTTACATCACGCATTAAAAGGCTTTGTTTGAAAAGACAAGGTAATTAACTCTATAAATCGAGTTCCAACTTTTCCTATTGAGTCGCCAAAGCAATCCTTATTATTTATTGAAATCAGTGCCTCAATGCACTTTCATCAAAATCAACCTTCACCCCGGCACCTACAAGTGAAACCAATGCTGTGATCAAAAAGAATATAAGACTGAAAGCTACCGCGGTGGCTTCATCGATTCCTGCGTAGGTATGAGCATAGACGAAAACAAGTTCTCTAGCCCCTACTCCACCTATAGTCAATGGCAAAACAGCCACTATCGACGATAGAAGGAAAACCAATTGATACGCAAGTATACTCTCAGTTACTCCAAGAGCTCTTAATATGAAAAAAGCACTTACTAACTGTGCTAACTGACCCAACAGCGACCAGGCATTTGCCTTCCAAAATGAAGGAAGAAACTTTTTAAACAGTAGCTTTTGTATCAACCAAAAGGCTGGGAGAACCAATACCGCTGCTATTCCGATTAATAACTCCAAAGGAATATCCGAAGCAAAAGGCAAAGTCAAATCTACAGGAAGAACCATCAGAAGCAGCAGCAAAATAATTGCCACCAAGCCTCCTAATCGATCAAGTAAGGCAGCTTGAACAAGCTCCTTAACTGAAGTTTTATAATGCTTATTCAGCAAATAGACTTTGTATCCGTCACCGCCAATCCCTCCTGGCAGAAAGAGATTATAAAACATTCCGATTAGATAAAGCCTTAAATTCAGCTTTTCGGAAATCGCCAATCCTATATTTTTGAAATATAAATTAAGTCGGAAGGCAGTGAATACTTTACTGAGCACAAATAGTAGAAGTGCAGGTATTAGCCAAAACCAATAAATCGTCTGGACAATCTGCCAGAGTTGATTAGTATCAATTTTTCGAAAAACCAGAAAGAGCGCCAAACCGGTTAACACCAGTTTTAAAGCAGTCGATACTTTCTTCTTAAGAGAACTCCCTGTTTTCGCCAAAATTCAATTGATGTTTGGTAACGCACTAAACCTTGTCTATTTCTTACTGAATTCCAGCAGCTGGCTCCAATACTCCTTGATAGACAGATTTAATGGTATAAGTCTTCTTATCCTGAGATTCGAAATAGGTACGTACAATTATTTCGGCGATTATACCTGTAGTGATAAACTGAATTCCACCAAGCACCAAGATAAAGCCCAAGATCATAATTGGCCTACCCCAAATATCCTCGCCCATTACTTTGAGGATGAGCAAGTAAATGTTGATCAAAAAACCTATCATAAACGAGATGATACCTATACCTCCAAACAAGTGAATTGGGCGCTGAAAGTACTTTTGAAAAAACAACATCAGAATCAAATCCGACATTACTTTGAATGTACGGCTCAATCCATACTTGGACTCCCCGTGAATTCGTGGATGATGCTTCACATCCATTTCGGTCATTTTGGCTCCTTGCTGTTTTGCCAAAACAGGAATAAAACGATGTAATTCTCCATACAAACCCATGCCCTGCGCGATCTCAGCTTTATAAACTCTTAGGGTACAACCGTAATCTTTGAGATATACTTTGGTCGTGTTTCTGATCACCCAGTTGGCAATTTTACTTGGTATTTTTCGAAGCACAAATCCATCTTTTCGATTTGCTCTGCGACCAGCGACCACATCCCATTCCTCTTCCATAGCCTTTTTCAGCATCACTGGAATATCAGTTGGGTCATTCTGCAGATCGCCGTCCATGGTAGCAATGTATTCACCAATAGCCATGTCAATGCCTGCAGCTAATGCAGTAGTCTGTCCGAAATTTCTATTAAAAATAATCAGCTTGGTTCGGCTGTTAGCATACTTTTTCACCTCTGCTACAGTCCTATCAGTAGAGCCATCTTCAATTAAAATCACTTCGTAATCAATCTCTTCTAAAGCAGAATAAGTAGCTTCCAGAAGAGGCTGGATATTATCCTCTTCGTTATAAACAGTGATTACTATAGAAATAAGTGGCTTGGACATGCTGTAAAATTTTGTCAAAAATACAGTAAAATAGTTCCTAGGACAAAAAAGCTACGAATGGCTTTGGCAAGCGAACGAAAATTTGGTGTGACAAAGTTCAATCGGCTTATCTTTGCGGCATGTCCTTAGCCGCCTCCGAAAATCCTCAAATCAACCCATGGGTAATCATGATTGCATTTGCCATTCTGGTTGGTCCCTTTGCATTGGGCTTTCATATGCATTACCCCGATGAGATGTATTACACTGATGCGGCAGTCAAAATGCTACAAACCGGTGACTATTTGACTACTTACCTAGGGAGCGGCGAACTAAGATTCAAAAAACCCATAGGAACCTACTGGACAGTACTTGCTGGGTTTAAGCTTTTTGGAGTTACTCCATTTGCTTCCAGATTTTTCTTTTTGCTCGCGGGAGCATTGACAATAGGATTCACGTATTGGACTGCAAGAGTTTTATTTGAGGACAAGAGAATCTCTGGACTTTCGGCTTTGATCATAGCTTCCAACCCAGTTTTAATATTCAGTGCGACACGATCCATTCCAGATGTGTTATTGGTTTTGACGATGACTGCAAGTGCTGTGGGGTTTGCTGGTTTGATCAGATTTGGAGATGCTACTCCGAAAAAGTACCTGTGGATTCTTTATATCAGCTTGGCATTTGCATTTGAAGTGAAAGGCCTTCCAGCAGCAGCTTTAGGCGGCATTGGTTTGATTTACTTACTTTTCAATCCTTGGAAAAAAATCTCCTTCAAAACGATTTTTCATTTCCCTTCCATTTTAGTCAGCGTCTTTATTGGCTTATTTTGGTTTGCAGCCATGTGGAAAATCCACGGGCCTACTTATCTAGATAGTTTTCTAGAGGACCAAGTCGGTACCCGTGTGGCTTCACGCTATCTTCTTATCGTCCAAAATGGCTTTCTGGCACTTGGAGTCCTTATTTTGATTTTTCTGCCCTGGGTTCTTTTTGGCTTTACAAAAGCTAAAAAATCAATCATAAATGCAAGAAAAGAAGATCCCGTATTTTTCTGGTTTGCGATACTCTGGGGCATAGCAATTCTCGGTATGGGCGCTATGACCAGCAAATTCTATGAGCGCTATTTACTCCCTGTAGCTCCGGTTTTGGCTATTTTACTAGCTTGGGTTCTGGTGAAAGCAGACTATGAAAGTAGAAGAACTGGTTTAAAAATCGCCAGTTGGTTCTTTCTTATACTGAACGCAATCGTATTCCTTTTTAGCCTTTGGCTGAATATCAACTTAGGTGCCTCATTCCTTATTTGGATTCAATTCGGGTTAGCTCTCCTTATTTTATTTTACTTAGGAAGACTTACTGCTAAAGGTATAAAACTTCCAAAAGCAATAGCTTATGGCTTTATGCTACTATTCTTTTTGATCTCAACAGGTACTTACCAGATTTCATTGCCAGATCAAGGTCAGCAAGTAAAAGAGTTTGCAGCAAAGGAGAATATTGATCCAACTGGTGCAATTGGTTTCATCGGGAATCTGCATACGAGCAGTAAGATTAGAATCGGTCTTGGCACTGACTTCCAGATGATCGACTTACCTCGTTATGAGTTTAGAGAAGAGCTGCATAAGTACGATCGACTAATCATTGAGGATAAATACTTGGATTCCATCGATGCTTCTGGATACGCCATGCAAGTGATATCTGTAAACTGGGCATCAAGAGCAATTCCGGATCTTCTTTTTGCCGCAGGATCACCTGAGTTTGATAAACTGTTGGAAGAAAAAGGACAAAAATACTATCTACTGGAGGCTAAATAATATCAATAGGTATCGGAAATATAGGGATCATATCTCTCCATATTCTCCCAAACCTGAATCGTAGCATCTCTGAGTTTTTCTCCTCTAAAAAAGACTTGAAAATGCTCCTCATACCTCAACTTCTGAAACGTTGCAAATTCTCCAGGCTCTTCATAGTTCCAGCTGACAAAAATTCCTTGCTGCTCTTTTCCGACAAATTGCTCTAATCCTGGCCAAAGATCAAATTGGTTCTTTCTAGAACCCATATTCACCATATAGGTTTGAGGATTGCCAGGAAGATAAAAAGCAAGCTCTGAAGCCATGTGATACGTCTCTGAGAACACATACGCATCTTTCACCCCGAGACTATCCTGAAGGAAAGCGACACGATCTGCGAGTGGCTGATAACCAGACATCCTTCTGAAAGCTGACTTTTCAGCCTTTTTGATCGGAGCAATACTTTTGAGGAACGTAAAATCAGGCAACAAAAATAGTAAAGGAACAAAGATGCTTAGTCCAACTCCCCAATTCCTCAACTTAATCCAGACTCCTTTTTGTTCACAAATCCACGCTGCTAATACAATTGCTAAACTGCTATATGCGAAGACCGGCCAATTCACTTCAATTGAAGTCAACAAGCTCAAAAATGCAAATCCAGCCCAAGACATAATTGCTGGAAGCAGTAAATAGATAAATTTAGAGTCTCTGTACTTCTTAATCTTTACTAAAAACCCTCCAAAAAGGGGCAATAAAAAAACAGATACCATCGCTAGTTGCCCACCTAAATATTCAAAGAATTGCTTAGCAACTTTGCCTACATCAAAAGGTGTTGAGTCCCCTCCCCCTGCTCCACTCAAAGCTGCCAGGTGTTTGAAGGTATCAAAACCATTTTGCCAGTTCCAGATCAGCATGGGTAGAAAACCAATTGCACTAACCAAAATGTAACTCAGGAAGTACTTCTTCTGAATTGCCCACTCCTTTGTATAAAGTAAAAAGAATAACAAAAATGGGAATACCAGTATCATCATCATTTTTGCCATCAGCCCAAAAGCGGTAGTCAAGCCCGCCAAAATCCACCATGACATCTTTTGCTCTCTGATACCTCGATAAGCCAAGTAAACACTTAAAATCCAGAAAAAAGTAAGCGAAGTATCTGTCATGTGAAACGTACTGGCCAACCACCAAAACGGCATTGCCTGAAGCAACATAGCCGACCAAAACCCCACTTTCTTCGAGAACAGATAAGTACCAAAAATAAATGTCACCCATGAAATACCTACTCCAAATACAATCGCATTGATTCTGACCCCAATCTCAGAATTACCTAGAATAGCTGTGCTAATGTAATTCAGTACGGCGACAAGTGGCGGCTTAGAATAATAATGCCAAGCCATATTTTGAGACCAGAGCCAGTACTGAGCCTCTTCAGTGAAAAGACTTATTTCGGGGCGAAATGTGAATAGCATCTTAGAGACAACTAGCCCGAGGGTAATGAGCCAAAAATATAAAGTATAGTTGGGTGACTTTTGCATTGCTGAGTATAAAACAAAAAGGCATCTCCCGATTCCCGAGAGATGCCTCAAATTTAGGTATGCTGAGCTGTTACTGCTTAGCCAAGACTACTTTTTCTTTATATTTTTTAATTTGGCGTCTTAGACCTTCGATAGCATCATCAGAAGCTGCTTCGAAAGAATCAGCCTGATTCTTTGCAAAAAACTGCTTCCCTGGCACATTCAGTTTGATTTCTACGATTTTGTTGGCATTGTTGTCATTTTTGTCAAGTCTTAAAAAAACCTCCCCGTCTATTATTTGATCAAAGTAAGTATCCAGCTTATCGGCTTTTTTTTGAATAAAATCGATCAATTTTTGATCGGCGTCGAAGTGGATGGAGTGCATCTGCAGTTTCATATTCAATTGCATTTAGTGGTGAACAAATAATTTATATTATGCTTTCGGATGTGCCTGCTCGAACACAGCCTTAAGTTTTTCCATTGAATTGTGTGTGTACACCTGAGTGGCGGCGAGACTTGCATGACCTAGCAAATCTTTGACAGCATTCAGATCAGCACCTTTGTTGAGGAGGTGAGTAGCAAAAGTATGTCTCAGCACATGTGGGCTGCGCTTGGAAGTCTGCGCAAAAAGATCCAGATAATGCCTGACGATGCGAAAAATCATCATAGGGTAACTTTGCTTTTGTTGATTGCTGACAATAAAATAGTCACTTTGACCTACTTTTGAAAACCTTTCCTCAAATACTTTTTTGTACAGCAAAATATTCTGTTTTAATCCTTTTGTAATAGGAATTATTCTTTCCTTTTTTCTCTTCCCAAGCACCTTCACCGAATCCTCGATAAGATTAATGTCTGACCATTGCAATCCAATTAACTCCGAAAGTCTGACTCCAGTTAGGTAAAGAAATTCCAACACCATCTTGTCTCGCTGTCCTTCGAAAGTCGGCTCGTAAACGCTTTCTTCTAAAACGGATTTTATGGCCTCTTCCTGTACAAATTCGGGAAGTTTCTTCGGGTTTTTAAGACCTTTTAACTTATACGTTGGATCTTTAGAAATGATCCGTGATCTAAGCAAAAACTTGTAATAAGACCTCAGAGTGGCGATTTTACGATTGACCGATGTAGTACTTAAACCACTATCTACCAGATCGATTACCCATGCCCGAAGCTCTGGATGTTGGGCTTCAGAAATTTCATTTAATTCGAAAGAAAGGGTCACAAATTCTTCGAATTGCGTCAGGTCCCGACGATACGCATCTACCGTATGCGGGCTGGCCTTTTTCTCAAACTCTAAATAATTGACGAAAGAATCGATCATATGTCACGTAACTCAGGAGATAAGTTAGGGTAAAAAATGACAAGTAATGCGTATCAAATTCACAAAAAGGCATAAAAAAAACGCACCTGCCTGACGGCAAGTGCGTTTGATATTGGAAGATCAAAACTGATTACTTCGCTGCTTCTTCTTGAAGATGCTGCTTGTAAGCCGCCTTGATTACTTGTGCTCTTCTTTTAATGGAAGGCTTAGTGAAAGCTTGTCTCGCACGAAGTTCACGGACTGCACCAGTCTTGTCAAACTTCTTCTTGAAACGCTTTAGCGCTTTCTCGATTGATTCGTTCTCTTTTACGTTAACTATGATCATATCTATACACCCCCTTTCGTGGGCACAAAGGTATTGATAATATTGTAAAAACAATAACAGCTCCCACAATAAAGTCTTTCCAAGCCGCTTGACATGTAGGGTGATTTGCCTAATTATCTCAGGAATCTTATTTAATCCAAGGTGAACATCTGTAATCCACTCAAGAGCTATTTCCTAGCATTCGGCATCCTAATCCTTTTATTCACCCAATCCATTTCAGGTTTTTCCCAAGAAAATCCTGAGAAAATGGAATTGTTTAAAGATGCCAAACTGGGTATTTTTATTCACTGGGGTATTTATTCAGTGAATGGGATTGATGAATCTTGGTCTTTTTTCAATGATTACATCAGCTATGAAGACTACATGAAGCAGCTTTCGGGATTTACAGCCAGCAAATACGATCCTGAAAAGTGGGCGAGACTGATCAAATCAAATGGGGCAAAATATGCTGTGCTTACAGCCAAGCATCATGATGGAGTAGCGCTATGGGATACGAAGGCCTCCGATCTTTCTGTCGTCAAAAAATCTCCTGCAGGAAAAGATTTGGTAGGCCCACTCATGAACGCTCTAGAAAAGGAAGGAATTAAAAAAGGAATCTACTATTCTGTCCTTGACTGGTCTCACCCAGATTATGACAGAAATACAAGAGAGACTTTCCGATATAAGAATGATCCAGTACGCTTCCAAAAGTTTGTAGACTTCAATTTCAAGCAGTTAGAAGAATTATCCAGCAAGTACAACCCAGACTTATACTGGTTTGATGGAGATTGGGAACATACGCCAGAAGAATGGAAAAGTGCTGAGCTGAAAGCTAAACTATTGACCTATAATAAAAACCTAATCATAAACTCAAGACTAGGACCAGGCTACGGTGACTATGACACCCCTGAGCAAGGAGTGCCTGTAACTAGACCTAGCAGTGAATTTTGGGAGCTATGTATGACCATGAACAACAGCTGGGGCTATCAAGGCAACGATCATACATACAAATCTCCAAGCGAGCTACTCCGCATCTTTGTAGACTGCCTGCATATGGGAGGAAATCTTCTATTAGATTTTGGACCTAAACCTGATGGCACTATTCCAGAAGAAGCTGAAAATATTTTGAATGAATTTGGACGCTGGACATCCAAGCATGAGTCAGCCATCTACGAAACTCAAGCTGGTATTCCAGATGGACATGTGTATGCCCCAACCACACTTTCTGCAGACAAGACAATACTATATATCTACCTGGATTATAAAGTGAATGAGTCCCTTGCCATCAAAGGCCTGAAAAATAAGATTCAGCGGGTTTGGGTGGTAGGAAATGGCACCAAACTACAAGCGAGAGAAGTAGGTAAAATGTACTGGAATGCTGTACCAGGCATGAAGTACATTGATATTCCTGACAATGTTTATGATAAAGACATTACCGTCTTGGCTGTATTGCTAGATGGGCCGGTAGACCTCTATCGGGAAAAAGGACAGGTGATTGAGAGCAATTAAAAGTAAAAGCAATTTTTCAAATTTGCCGGAGCTGATTTTTTAGTATAGGAGAAGCTTCTTTGTATTATCTACTATACAAGAGGTTATTGATCTAATAGAATAGTTTTAAATCTACCGGTAATTAAGATATGGCCAAATCCAGCTACACTTATTCGCTTCAAAACTATTGACGGTCAAGTAGCTATAGCCGTACTTTTCGCTTGAAGGTACTTTGAATTAAAGAATTCGAAAATAAAAATTTTGTAAACTTTTTACTACCATTAAAAATGCAAACAATTGATAGTTAATTGTTTGCATTTTTTACTTGTAAACTTGCAGATTAAAATCATTTTTTAAAATTCCAATTTTAGCTTACTTCATGTATTCATACAGCATCCGCGTATTTTTAAACCAACAGAATATGAGCACACAAATCACATCTAAAGTTCAGCCCAAAACTTACACGCAAGACGAAGCATTTGAAGCTTCACAAGCCTATTTTAAAGGAGATGATCTAGCAGCACGTGTGTGGATCAATAAATACGCTCTGAAAGACTCAGAAGGCAATCTGTATGAATTGACGCCAAACGACATGCATACCAGAATTGCAAAAGAACTGGCAAGAATTGAAGCACGATACCCAAATCCGCTTTCAGAAGCAGAGATTTTTGACCTGATTAAGGATTTCAAATACATAGTGCCTCAAGGAAGCCCAATGGCGGGAATTGGAAATCCATACCAAATAGCTTCACTTTCCAATTGCTTTGTAATAGGAAATAACGGTGAATCCGATTCCTACGGAGGGATCATGAAAATAGATCAAGAGCAAGTGCAACTGATGAAGAGACGTGGTGGCGTAGGTCACGACCTTTCGCACATTCGCCCAAAAAGCTCTCCAGTCAAAAACTCAGCGCTTACCTCTACAGGCATTGTTCCATTCATGGAGCGTTACTCCAACTCTACCAGAGAAGTAGCTCAGGACGGACGTCGTGGCGCGCTTATGCTGTCAGTTTCTATCAATCATCCAGATTCTGAAGATTTCATCGACGCCAAATTGGAGCAGGGAAAAGTAACTGGCGCAAATGTCTCTGTTAGAATAGATGACCAGTTCATGAAAGCCGTGAAAGGAAATACTGACTATGTTCAGAAATATCCAATTTTCAGCGAAACCCCAAAATTCACAAAGACGATAGAAGCGACGAGAATATGGGAAAAGATCGTTCATAACGCGTGGAAATCCGCTGAACCAGGAATTCTATTTTGGGATACAATCATCAATGAGTCTGTACCGGATTGCTACGCAGATCTTGGCTACAAGACAGTTTCTACTAACCCATGTGGAGAGATACCGCTTTGTCCTTACGATTCTTGCCGCCTATTAGCGATTAATCTTTTCTCTTACGTAGAAAATCCTTTTACTCCAGAAGCAAAGTTCAATTTTGAGCTATTCAAAAAGCATATTCATGCAGCACAACGCATCATGGATGATATCATCGACCTAGAATTGGAAAAAATCGATGCGATCATAGCAAAAATAGACGCGGATCCTGAGCAGGATGAGGTAAAAGCTACCGAACGTAATCTGTGGCTGAATATCCAGAAGAAAGCAAATGAAGGCCGTAGAACAGGTATAGGCATCACTGCCGAAGGCGACATGGTAGCAGGCTTGGGAATCAGATACGGAAGCAAAGAAGGAAATGAATTCTCTGTGGAAGTACACAAAACTTTGGCTATTGAAGCCTACAGAGCATCAGTTTATACTGCCAAAGACAGAGGAGCATTTGCTATTTTCGATGCAGAGCGAGAAAAAAACAATCCTTTCATCCAGCGCCTGAAAGAAGCAGATGACAAGCTTTACTATGAGATGTTGGAATATGGTAGAAGAAATATTGCGCTTCTTACCATCGCACCTACAGGTACGACCAGTTTGATGACTCAGACTTCCTCTGGCATTGAACCAGTATTTATGCCTGTATATAAGCGTAGAAGAAAGGTAAACCCTAATGATAAAAATGTACGAGTAGATTTCGTAGATGAACTGGGTGATTCTTGGGAAGAATACGTGGTTTTCCACCATAGATTTAAGCAATGGATGGAAGTGAACGGGATAGATACTTCTAAGAACTATCCGCAAGCAGAATTGGATGAGATCATTAAGAAGTCTCCTTACTACCTAGCTACTTCCAATGATGTGGACTGGATGAGTAAGGTAAGTATGCAGGGAGCCGTACAAAAGTGGGTCGATCACTCGATCTCAGTTACAATCAATCTTCCAAACGATGCTACCGAAGAACTGGTAGGGCAATTATACATGGAAGCTTGGGAAGCTGGCTGCAAAGGAGTAACCGTCTACAGAGACGGATCGAGATCAGGTGTTTTGATTTCTAATGAGGAGAAAAAAGAAGAAGGAAAAGAAGAACTAGTAAACTCGATCACTCCTTTCCCTACCAAACGCCCTCAAATATTGGAAGCAGATGTAGTTCGCTTCCAAAACAACAAAGAAAAATGGATCGCATTCATAGGCCTGATTGATGGAAGACCTTATGAAGTATTCACGGGTCTGGCAGATGACGAAGATGGCATCCTAATTCCTAGATGGGCAAACAAAGGAGTGATCATCAAAAACAGAAATGAAGATGGTAGCTCTCGATATGACTTCCAGTACAAGAATCAACGAGGTTATAAGACGACTATCGAAGGCTTATCACATAAGTTTGATCCAGAGTATTGGAACTACGCCAAATTGATCTCCAGTACACTTCGCTATGGCATGCCGATCGACAAGATTGTAGATCTGATAAACAGCTTGCAATTGGATAACGAATCTATCAATACTTGGAAAAATGGCGTAGTACGAGCAGTGAAGCGCTACGTTGAAGACGGAACGAAAGCTAAAGGACAAGCTTGTGAACAATGCAAATCTGTTAATTTGATCTATCAGGAAGGCTGCTTGACCTGTAAGGACTGTGGTTCTTCCAAGTGTGGTTAAACATTCGGAAATTCATTATAATCAAAAAAAGGAAGCCTGAGGGTTTCCTTTTTTTGATTTAATTGGGCCTTACCTTACGTTTCTTTTGTCATCATCTTCAAATCATAAAAAAAATCTTCAAACTAAATTATCGAGAACATGAAATTAGACATCAAGCCCTTCGAACTTTCTCTGAATTCATCGTGGCTATACCAAAAAAGGTCTCCCATTCACACAGGAGACCTTTTTTATATATTCGGATGAATTGCTTAAGCGACTACTTTCTCGGCTAGCAATACGATCACATTGTCTTTTACTTCCACTACTCCGCCATCCACGATCATGGATTGCTTGCCGTCAGGAGTGGTAAAGGAAACAGTTCCCTTTGCCAAAGCCGAAACGATCGGAGCGTGATTATTCAGCACCTGAAATGATCCATTGGCACCAGGAAAACTGGCCTCGGATACTTCACCCTGAAATACTTTTTTGTCCGGTGTGACGATTTCTAAATGCATGGAATTTTTATCGTTTGGAGACTTCGCCTAGAAAAAACATCAGCGAAAACCCTCCGGTAAAATATTAAAATGTTGCTAGTTGTTGGTTGTTTGTTACCAGAACTCACAACCAACAACTCACAACTAATTTATCTAACTTCAGCCAACATTTTCTCCCCCTTAGCCATCGCATCTTCGATGCTACCTACCAAGTTGAAAGCTCCTTCAGGAAGGTGATCCAACTCACCGTCCATGATCATGTTGAAACCTTTTATAGTGTCTTTGATATCTACCAACACACCCTTCAAGCCTGTAAACTGCTCAGCTACGAAGAAAGGCTGAGATAAGAAACGCTGAACTCTTCTGGCTCTGTGTACGACTTGCTTATCCTCTTCAGAAAGTTCCTCCATACCCAAGATCGCAATGATATCCTGCAATTCTTTGTAACGCTGAAGAATCTCCTTCACACGCTGTGCACAATTGTAGTGCTCATCTCCGATAATGTCAGCAGACATAATTCGTGAAGTTGATTCCAATGGATCCACTGCTGGATAAATTCCTAATTCTGCAATCTTACGTGAAAGTGAAGTCGTAGCATCCAAGTGAGCGAAAGTCGTCGCTGGAGCTGGATCAGTCAAATCATCAGCAGGTACATAAACCGCCTGAACGGAAGTAATTGAACCACGCTTAGTAGAGGTAATACGCTCCTGCATGGCTCCCATTTCTGTAGCCAATGTAGGCTGGTAACCTACTGCGGACGGCATACGTCCAAGAAGTGCGGACACTTCAGAACCTGCCTGAGTGAATCGGAAGATGTTATCGATAAAGAATAGGATATCTTTTCCTTCTCCTTCGCCATCACCGTCTCTATAATATTCTGCCAAAGTCAAACCTGTCAAGGCAACTCGTGCACGCGCCCCTGGAGGCTCGTTCATCTGACCGAAAACAAAGGTTGCTTTGGAGTCTTCTAGTTTTTTCAAATCAACTTTAGAAAGATCCCATCCACCTTCTTCTTCAAGGCTATGGACGAAGTCATCACCGTAAGTAACGATGCCTGACTCGATCATTTCTCTTAACAAGTCATTTCCTTCTCTTGTTCTTTCACCTACACCTGCAAATACAGATAGACCAGCATATGCTTTCGCAATGTTGTTGATCAATTCCTGAATCAATACAGTTTTACCTACACCAGCACCACCAAAAAGACCGATCTTACCACCTTTTGCATAAGGCTCGATCAAATCAATTACTTTGATACCTGTGAAAAGAACTTCGGTAGATGTAGAAAGATCCTCAAATCGAGGAGCAGATCTGTGAATAGGAAGTCTCTTTCCAGTTGGAATAGGAGGCAAACCATCGATAGGCTGCCCAACCACGTTGAAAAGACGGCCTTTGATAGCCTCTCCTGTAGGAACTGAAATAGGAAGACCAAGGTCTCTTACTTCCATGCCACGAACCATCCCTTCAGATGAGTCCATTGCAATAGTTCTCACTCGATCTTCACCCAAGTGCTGTTGAACTTCCATTACGACCACTTGGCCATTTTCTTTAGTAACTTCTACCGCGTCAAGGATGTTTGGCAGCTTACCGCCTTCAAAGGAAACGTCCACTACGGGCCCGATCACTTGAGTTATCTTTCCAATATTTGCCATTTGATAATTGAAATGTAAAAAGGATATGCTTTTTGAATTCGACCGCAAAATTAACCATTAATGCCTAAACCCAAAGGATATTTGGGAAATAATCTACAGCTTATCAATTAAATGTGAAACATTAGCCTCGAAAAGCTTCCCTTCCTAAAAATTAATCCAGCACTCTCCTAGCAAATAAGAATGCTTTTGCCCAATAATTATTGCTCAGATAATCTTCTGAGACTCCTAGGGACGTAGATGAATGAATAAAGCGAACATCATCTCTCGAAGCCTCTGTCACAATTCCCGAATGTGTGACCTGCTTCTTTCTTTTGCCTGTGGCAAAAAACAGCACATCGCCAGGCTTGATCTCATTCGTACGAATACTCTTGCCCATCTTACTTTGATCAGCAGAGATTCTAGGCATCGTGATTCCCACTGAATAAAAAGAATGATAAACTAAAGCTGAGCAATCCATTCCTGAGCGTGTAGTTCCTCCATATCTATAAGGAGTTCCTGTATAGCTCCTAGCAGTCTGAATCACAGTATTAAAAGGCTCACTTGCTACCTTCCTTTTGGAGGCACAGGAAGTAGCGAGCATCAATCCCAAAACAAGAAAAAAAGCGGTAAAACGGAATTGTTTGCGCAGCATAGTGGTTTTTGTTCTTTCAAGTATAAGACGAAGTCGGGCAGGAATCAATCTTTTTTGATCAAAAAAGAGATTCGTTTCCTTAACTTAACGAGAGCAATTGAAGATTATGAGCAAAGAAGAATTCGCCAGCCTCCCCTTCCACAAAAAAATTAGTACCCTCTACACAGAAGGCACTTTCGTAGTGGGTATTCGCTATTACAAGCATAAGGTGAATTTGTATTTGCTAGAAGATGAATACGTTGAAGTCTTCTATAATCATAAGCAGGACAAAATTGACAAAATTGACTTTTTGCCACGTGATCACACTCGGATGAAGTTCTATTTGGATCAGATAAAGCTGTCGTGATTGATCCTGCAGATTTAGGCAGAAAAGATTCGGTGATCTCTGTAACCGTCAGGCTGACGGTGTGATTGTCAGGCTGAGCGAAGTCGAAGCCCCTTAAACATGGGAAGACTCTTCATCAATTTTAGATATCTCTAAATTCCCCTTGAAATTTTTATGAGAAGTCTCATTCTTGCATTCCGCTAATTCTTTCAATTTATCCCACTCATCATTAATCATTGCGAGTTTTTTCCTTCTACTCCATCCTTTGACTTGTTTTTCAAAAGCAATAGCCGCTTTGATTTCTTGGAATTCCTGCAAAAACACTAATTCCAAAGGCCTTCTTTTACGGTATAACAAAAGGGATCCAAGCCCTCGTTATGTTCAGCCAATCGCCTATACAAGTTATCTGTAACTCCTGTATAAAAGGAATCATCACAGCACTTCAGTATGTAAACGAAGTAGATTTTCATACAATTTCAATTTCAAAAAAGTGATCTTATAATTAATGTGCCTTTTGAAAAGACATTTATTGACTTATTTACTGTCCTCGATCCCGATAGCTATACGGGACGCTCGGACTGACACAATTTACAGTGAAAAACATAATTCGTCATTGGTATCTAAGTCGGTGTCAGGCTGAGCGAAGTCGAAGCCACCACTACCTTAGACATTATCTAAATCCAACTATCCTCGACTACCTGACCAGCGGTCGAGCGTACAGACAGACAGAACAAATTTCAGATTATTCCTTCTTCCTTCCCCAAAAAATCGAGTAATTCGTACCGTTAATTCTGATATCTATGAAGAGAAAAATTGCCCTTGTGACAGGTGGATACACTGGAGAATCTGTAATTTCTCTCAAAAGTGCCGCTGTGGTGGAAAAAACCATTGATCGCGAACTTTATGACGTGTACAAAATCCTGATTTACCCTGGAGATTGGCATTTTCTATCTGTATCAGGAGAAAAAATTCCGGTAGATTTAAATGACTTCAGCATCAAAATAGGCGATGATAAAATCAATTTTGACGGAGTCTTTAATATCCTACATGGCTCACCGGGAGAAGATGGAAAGCTTGCTGGTTACTTAGATATGATCGGCATTCCTTATACCACATGTGATCAGCTTAGTTCTGCTATCACCATGAACAAGGGTTACACAAAAGCAATAGTGGATGATATCGAGGAATTGCATATTGCCAAATCACTTCAGCTTTTTGAAAACTCACCCGCAAATCTCAAACGAGTGGAAGCTGAGCTAACTTTACCACTTTTTATCAAGCCTAACAACGGTGGGAGTTCAATAGGTATGAGTAAGGTGAAAACCTGGGGTGAATTACCAGAAGCTTTGGATAAAGCTTTTGCAGAAGACCGTCAAGTCCTTGTAGAGGAATTTGTCTCTGGTCGCGAATTTTCTATTGGATGTTATAAAGGTAAAGGAGAGATCACAGTTCTCCCAGCTACTGAAATTGTGAGCAGTAAAGAATTTTTTGATTTTGAAGCGAAATACACCGCTGGCGTATGTGAAGAAATCACTCCTGGTAGACAATCTGAGGAAGAAGTAGCACGCGTCAATAGAATTATTCCTAAAATCTATGCGAAACTCAACTGCAAAGGCGCGATCCGTGTCGATTACTTTCTACAGCATGAAACAGGAAAGTTTTACTTTATCGAGGTCAACACCGTTCCTGGCCAAACCGAAACAAGTCTAATCTCCCAGCAGGTTCGATCTATTGGAATGGACGTCCGGGATTTTTATACTGAACTGATCGAAGAGATGTTTTAAATAGGAAATATTCACCTACATAAAACTATATTCCAATAATTAATAAGAGCCCTTGATTTGCATAAATCAAGGGCTCTTATTTTTAAAATGTTTGTGCTTTGAATATGCTAACCACAGTATAAGTTAGATCAAATCGCAATGAAAGGTTATTTCATGTATTTAAATAACATTTTTAATCGTGTTTTTTCACGTATCTAATAAAGTCTCCTTACCTTTGTAATCACCCTATTAGCTTAATCAGTACCCCTTGGGCTCACCCAAGCTCATCAATTCTTATAGTATTTTCAATGAAGAGTAGACTTTTAATTCTTCTAACCATTACCTATACTTTAATCTCTGGTAATGAAGCATATGCCCAATATTCTAGGTCTGTAATAGCGACCAAAACATATACTACTAGCGGCACTTTTACGATTACAGATCTTACTGATATTTCAGGCTATGATCCTAATAATGAGATTTTTGCCTTAGCAGAGGTTGAGGTTTTGTTAGTAGGTGGTGGTGGAGGTGGTGGAAGAGGTAATTCCGCTGGCGGAGGTGGTGGTGGCCAAGTCAGAGTAGAAACCATCAACCTTACTTTAAGTGCAACCTTAAATATTGCTATTGGCAGCGGTGGAGCAGGATCAAGGCAATCAGGAAACAATTCCAATGACGGAGATGAGGGTATTCAAACTGAGGTCAGTCTGATTTCTGGTGCTACCATTTTAAGCTACATAGCAAGCGGCGGCAAAGGAGGAACTGGAAATGGAAACGGTGGCAATAGTGGAAATGGGAATTCCGGAGGAAACGGTAATGGAAATGGACAGAATGTCAAAGGTGGCGGCGGAGGCGGTAGTGGTGGTCCAGGCACTAATGGATCAGGAAATGGAGCTTCGTCAACCGGCGGTAATGGAGGAGACGGAGCTTTTATAGCATTTACGGGCAAAAGGTATGGCGCTGGTGGAGGTGGAAATGGAAGAAATGGAGGATCTGCAGGCTCTGGGGGTACGGGAGATGCTAATCCATCTGGGCAAGGAGGTAATGCTTCTGCAAATTCAGGATCTGGTGGTGGTGCTGGAAGTACATCTACTAAAGGTGGAAATGGCTCAGATGGAATAGTAGTAGTACAAATCACTTACAGGATTCTGCCTGTAGAATTTCTCTATTTTAATACGACCTATAAGTCATCCGATCATACTGCAATAGTAGAATGGGCGACTGCCAAAGAATGGGAAAACTCTCACTTCGAGATTGAGCGCGCTATAAATACTGTCAAAGAATGGAGCAACATAGGACGCATAGAAGGAAAAGGCTATTCTGATTCCGCTTCAGAGTATAGCTTCACTGACTCTGATTTACCTAGAACTGGTGGAAATATATTCTATAGACTCAAACAAGTAGATTATGCTGGCAAATTCAGCTACAGCAATACAAAATCGATTCAGGCAGAAGCATTAGAAAGCAGCGATGTTTGGATAACTTACCCCAATCCAAGCACATCCGGATCTGAAATTAAAATAGATCTAGCTCAACCAGCCCAATATTTGGATGAATTGATTTATATCCGTTTCATAACTTTTCTAGGAAATGGAAATACACAAATTCTTTCCTCACCTGAGCAGATTTCTCCAATAGTTACAGATTGGCTAAGAGAGCAGCCTGCAGGCATATATATTCTCGACATCCAATGGGGCCCCAAAACCCAGAAAATCAAGTTGTTGAAGAATTAATTTTTACTTGTCGCTGATTTTCGCTACCCACATATTCCATTTGAAGTTAAGATCAGAAACTTTATTGGCAATGAAAACATCACACATTTCATTTGTTTCATATCAAAATAATATTCTATTATTATATATAAAGAAACATTTAATCAGTATTATCATTCGTAAATTATCGCTATTCAGAATTTAATTTCAAATTTCAGTATACAAACTTCGAAATTAATACTATAAAGAGCAATTTAATATCTCATGAAAAAACATTCTTTTCTAGGCTTGGCACTTGCGCTAGCTCTATATTCTTGCAATGACACATCGGATCCTATCTCAGATGGGGCAATTTTAATCAACTCAAATTCAGAAACGCTCACTACTCGAGTAAAAATGGATAATACTGGTGTAATAGGGCTAATTGACCCTAATGCGCCTGCCGGAAGAATTCAGGAAGAAGCAACCGATCTTCCCCTAGTTTTAGTTTCTCAAGTTGATCCCCCAGAATATGATGGCAAAACACTCAAGGCTACCCATGTAGATATAGACGGAAACTACGCTTATGTATCTTACAATACGGAAGGTGACACCTATTTGGGAGCAGTGGATATTTTTGATATCAGTAACATCTATAGCCCGAAGATTACTGAGCAAGCTATTTTTACTGATACAGATATCAGCTCACTTGAGTATAAGAATGGCAAGCTCTATTTAGCAGCAGCTGTAAGCGTCGATCAAAACGCTGAGGTAACTTCGCCTGCTAACTTAATCACCGTTTCAGTATCAGGAGGAAGATTTACTTCAGATTTTGTATACACATCTTTGCCTGGCTTTGTAGCCACAGACGTAGCAAATACCAATTCCAACACCGCAGTAAGTAGCGGAAATGCAGGAGTAATCGGGCTTTTTGACGCTTCTCAAACACCTGGAAAAACTTCCGAAATAACAGACCTGAGAGCTGTAGCTTTTGGAAATGACAAATTAGCCGTGCTTAGCGGTACCACAGGTATCCAAATCTTGGATCCCAATAGTCTGTCTGAAGTAATTTCAATTCCTTTAGCTGCTGATGTGCCAGGGGCAAAAAGAACCTTAGATATTGATAATGGCAATCTATATGTAGCGGAAGGTGCAAATGGAGCCGGAATTTACAAAATGGCAGATGGTAGCCTAATCAGCAAATTAGCTATCCCAATTCGCCCTGAAAATGTAGAATCAGGTGACATTGTTACGAATGCAGTATCCGTTGATAATAATTTGCTGTTCATGGCAAATGGTGCGGCAGGAATCTCCATATCAAATGTAACCGACCTAGCTGCAATCAAACAATTTGGTGTATTGGATCTTGATGGGTCTTCTAATTATGTAAGAAATGAAGAAGAATTTGTATTTGTAGCTACAGGATTCGGTGGTCTTCAAATATTGAAAATTAACAAAATTGCTAGTGCTACAGATATTTCCTGCAATGGCTTGCCTGTCTATACCGGTAATGCCAACTTAAATATCAATGGGAATGAATCTCAATCCTACGGAGGTTCAACTGTTTTAAAAACGGCAAATATTGGAGGCACTTTCTTATTCTGTGGCTCACTGGCAATAGAGCAAAATCTGAATGTAAACAGCAATGGTTTGATGACTGTAAATGGATCATTTGCCTTTGGTCAATTCAAAAAGAATACAAGTTTGAATGTCAATAGTGATTCCAAACTTCAATTACATGGAAGCACTGTAATTTACGGAGATCTTAAACTAGATAGTGGAGCTACTCTGGAGTTCTTAGGAGAAGGCAATAGCATTACAGTTTATGGCTCAGTGACTATAAACAGTGGCGCACAAATCATAGGATCTTATACAGACTCAGAAGGGAAGTTTAAATAACGATAATTGTTCTTTCACTACTGTACCAAACCGACTCAAAAATGAGTCGGTTTTTTTATTAGTAAAGTTCTGCTTTTTTCATACAAACTGGTTATTTAGTATATATAATGGGATACAACATTTTTTCTTTCGAAGAGGGATATTTTCAATAAAATTAGGCAGACAAACTATTTCATAAAAACACCTTTATTCTGAAAATATTTATACTCACATATTTTTTTATTCAAAATATTATTTCATTTTTGATATGAATTTAGGTCTATGGCCATATAATAATCTTCAAAAAAGTTATTATTAAAATATAATTCTTATTTACGCGTATAAACCACAATTTTAAGTAGATGAAATAAGGTCTCATCTTTTATCTAAAACAATATGAAAAAATATCATTTACTCAGCTTGCTTGCTGTCATAGCGTTTTATTCCTGTAATGATAGTTCTGACCCAATTGGTGACGGCCCTAGCATCGCAAAAAACATCACAATAAACACTGACAGTCAATCTCTAACCACGCGTGTAAAAAGAGATAATACAGGTGTTATGGCGTTAATTGACCCCGATCTTCCTACAGGGAGACTGCTAGAAGTAGCATCCCACCTACCTATTATTATGGTTTCCCAGGTGGAAGCACCTGTCTTTAATGGACAAACACTTAAAGCAACTCATGTGGATATTGATGGTGATTATGCCTATGTATCTTACAATACAGAAGGAAGTACTTATTTGGGAGCAGTTGATATCTTTGACATCACAAATCTCTACAGCCCAGTAATCACCGAACAGGCTATTTTCACGGATGCTGATATAAGCTCCCTAGAATACAAAAACGGCATACTTTACCTTGCCGCTGCAGTAAATATTGATGTAAACACAGATGTAACTTCTCCAGCTAACTTGATCACTGTATCTGTAGCTGGCGGGAAATTCATCTCTGACTTTGTTTACACCTCCCTGCCTAGTTATGTTGCCACAGATGTTGCAAACACAAATTCAAATACAGCTGTTACTAGCGGAAATGATGGCGTAATCGGTCTTTTTGATGGCTCCCATAAACCTGGATCTAGCAGTCAAATGGGAGACCTAAGAGCAGTAGCATTTGGAAGTGAGAAACTTGCAGTTCTTAGCGGTACCTCAGGTGTACATATTTTGGATCCAAGCAGTCTATCTGAAGTAATTAATATCCCTATGCCAGCAGATGTAGCTGGTGCAAAAAGAACATTAGACATAGACAACGGGAATTTATATGTAGCTGAAGGCGCCAAGGGTGCCGGTATTTACAAAATGACTGACGGAAGCTTGATTCAAAAACTACCTATCCCAAACAATCCAGAGGATGTAGATCCAAGTGATATCGTGACAAATGCTGTTTCGGTAGATAAAAACTTGCTGTTTATGGCAAATGGCGCAGCAGGAATTTCTATATCAGATGTAGCTGATCTAGCCGCTATCAAAAGTTTGGGCGTTCTTGATCTGGATGGATCTTCAAACTTCTTACGAAACGAAGAAGAGTTTGTGTTCGTTGCTGCTGGTCATGTTGGTCTTCAGATTTTGAAAATCAATAAGAGTGTTGGATCAACTGATTCGAGCTGCGCTGGATTGCCTAACTACAACGGTACTGCCTACTTAAATATCAATATGTATGAGTCAGCTGCCTATTCAGGCTCCAGCGTATTAAAAGCTGTCAATATTGGAGGTTCATTCTTGTTTTGTGGCTCTTTGGCAATCGAGCAAAACCTAAATATCAATAGTGATGCAATAATGACAGTAAACGGTTCCTTTGTCTTTGGACAGTATCAAAAGAACACAAGCCTGAATTTGGGTAGCCTTTCTACACTTAAACTTCATGGCAACACCGTAATCTATGGAGATTTAAAATTGAATAGTGGATCTACGCTTGAATTCATAGGAGAAGGCAATTCCATTACTGTATATGGTTCCGTTACAGTTAACAGTGGTGCCCAAATAATAGGCAAGTTTACAGACACAGAAGGGAAGTTAAAATAAAGAACCCTGTATAAAATTAATTACTAAACCGACTCACTCCAGAGTCGGTTTTTTTTTATATAGGAGTTTCTTATCTGCAGTGGAAAAACATTTTTCACTAATTACTGCTTATAAATACGCTCAATTTGAGAAGTCAATTATTTTCAACCAGTTATACCGAAACCCATTGCTTTTAATTTAAATCATGTTAAATTTGAAGTGCATTTTAATAGCAATGAAATACTTTTTTCCAAATTAGATATTAATGCCTCTGAAGAACCTTTTACCTAACTCACTTTCTCGGTTCATCTTTCTATTAGGATTGATGTGGTTTGCCCTATTTTCTAATTTTTTAGGAGCACAAACAGTGACTTATAATTCAGGCTCAGCAAACTTCACAGTTCCAGATGGAGTAACCACTATCAGTGTATCAGTATGGGGAGCTGGTGGAGGTGGTGGTTTTAATAGCGGAAACAAAGGAGCTGCTGGAGGAGGAGGAGGCGCTTTTATTTTAGCAAATAACTATACAGTAACCCCCGGAGGAACTATCTCCTACACTATTGGTACTGGAGGCATAGGGCAATCCTCCACTTCCCCGGCACCTTTTCCCGCAGGAAATGGAATGCCTTCAATATTTGGGCCTGTTGGGCCTTCACAACTATATGCAAATGGTGGAAGTAGAGGAAGCGGTACTATAGCTGGAACAGGAGGGTTTGCAGGATTTGGATCATACTTTTATAGTGGAGGGGGTAATTCTGCTACTCCTTCAAATTCTGGAAATAGCCCTGGATCAGGTGGGGGGGCTGCAGGAAATTCTTTACTAGCTGGAGCTGATGGAAACAATTTAGGAATTGGAGGAATAGGTTTAAATGGGGGCGGTTCAGGTGGTGCCGGTGGTACATCAGGTACAGCAGCACAACAACTGGGTAAAAATGGAATTCAACCTGGAGGCGGTGGAGGTGGTGAAGGCGCAGATGGAACTTCTGGTGGTAATGGAGGAGATGGACGGATAATAATCACATGGACCTGCTCCAACACCCTTACTTCAACAGCTAGCACTGCAAGTCAAACAGTTTGTGTTGGAACTGGAATTACTGATATTACTTATACTATCAAAGGAGCTTATGGAGCTACATTTTCCAATTTACCTCCAGGAGTCACGGGCAACTATGTAGGTGGTCTGGTAACTATCTCTGGAACCCCAACAGCAGCTGCAGCCGGAACCACATATAACTACACAGTAACTCCAACCGGAAGCTGTACTAGCTCAATAGCCACAGGAACTATCGTCGTTTCCCCTAACAATACCGCTGGATCCATTACCTCTTCTACTTTCTGCCAAGGCTCAGCCCTTCCAGCAGGAGTAACTCAAGCCACTACTGGAGCAACAGGAATTGGGGCAGCCTCAAACCTACCTCCTGGTGTGACCGTTGCTTGGGCTTCAAATCAGATTACATTTTCAGGAACTCCTACCGTATTTGGGGATTATGCCTATACAATTCCTCTAACTGGTGGATGTGGAACTGTAAATGCAACAGGTACTATTACAATCAATGAGACCCCAAGCATCAAAAGTCAAAATACCTCAGGAGGTTCAACATGCATTAATGGTGCAGCTTTTAGCCAAATGTCAGTAGGAACTGGATTTGGATACACTTATCAGTGGTTTAGCAATGATACCCCAGATTATACAACACCAAATTCGATTTCAGGAGCTACTTCAAATACATATACCCCGCTTAATTCTGCTTCAGGTACTATATATTACTATGTTGTCGTAAGTTCTCCTACCTGTACAAGTAGTGTGACTAGCCCAGTTTCTGGAGCCTACATCGTAAATCCAACTAACACTGTTGCTGCAGCTTCTTCCTCGCCTACTGTTTGTATAAACACAGCTTTACTATCTGCGATAACACATACGACTACTGGCGCTACTGGTATCGGCACAATAGTTTGGAGCCCCTCTAATCCAGGAGGCATGTCTACTTCTTTTTCTGGTAATACCATATCTATATCTGGAACGCCTGCTACTTTTGGAGTATTTACTTATTCTATACCATTAACGGGCGGATGTGGGGCTGTCAATGCTACTGGCACTATCACTGTCAATGCAACTGCAGCTATTATCAGCCCAAGCCTAGGCAATGCGACCCAATCTAAATGTATAAACTCAACTTCTGCTTTCAGCCCCATTTCTGTAGCTAATAGAACAGGTTTTACTTACCAATGGTATAGTAATACAACAAATGTGAATTCTGGAGGAAGTTCTATTCCAGGAGCAAATTCAAATAGTTATTTGCCTTTAAATAATGTAGCTGGGACAAAATACTATTATGTAGAAGTTTCCTCTTCGGGCTCTTGTGGAACCACTGCGACCAGTGCAATTTCGGGGGCGTTTGTGGTAAATGCACTCCCGGTAGTCTCATTTACAGCACAGCCATCTAGCCCAACATGCGTAGATACTGATGTAACATATTCAACCCAAGCTGGCGAAACCAATTACGTTTGGACTATTCCTGGAACACTAGGTACCGATTACTCAATAACTTCTGGAGGAAATGGTAGTCCAAACCTAGTATTAAAATGGTTGACTCCGGGAAGTAAAGCAGTTACTGTGAATTATCAAGATTTACAAGGATGTGGAGCTACAAGTCCTGCGACCTCTAATTCGATTACGGTTCAGAAAAATACGGCAACTCCGCCTTCTACCTATCCAAGTGTATGTTTAAATGGAACAATCACTTCTTTTACGCATGCTACTACTCTCGCGACTGGTATTGGAGCTCCTTCTGGTCTTCCAGCTGGATTAACTGCTGGTTTTTCTGGTAACACAATTACGATCAGTGGCACTATTACTGGGGCTGTCACCCCAGGTTTTTACAATTACACGATTCCACTTACTGGAGGTTGTGGAACTGTTTCTGCAACTGGAACGGTAGAAGTAACTCCAGTTTATACGCTAAGCACCATCACATCAGTATCTCCCTCAGCAACAGGCGGTACCGCTACAGTAACAATCACAGGCGACCCAACCATTCTACTAAACGGCACTTATCTAGTGACCTATTCAATGGGGCTTGCAAACACTTCCGGACCAACTACTACTTCGGTAACATTTACAAATGGAAAAGGAGTTTTCCCAACTACTGTTATTGGCAATGAAGATTTAACTTCACTCACTATTTCCCAAATCAAAAAAGTTACAGACGCATGCTTTGTTCCCATAACTAATAATAATATTACTTTTTTCGGAATTCGGTCAGCAGTTTACACCTCATCTAGCACCTATTATGTCCCTGTCGGAATCTATCAAATTACCATCAAAGTTTGGGGCGGCGGCGGTGGAGGCGGTGTTGGAAATCAAGCAGGGGGTGGCGGCGGCGGCGGCTATTCAGAAACCACAATCGATGTTACTCCAGGTGAACCAATAGGCATGTATATTGGACAAGGTGGTGCAGAAGGATCTCCTGGAGCAATTAGCTACGCTACGCGAGACCCACTTTATCCAACTAGCTTAGTTTACGCTAATGGGGGTGCTGGTGGAACAGCTACTGCAGGTGGTGCAGGAGGTACTCTTGTTGTAGGCACGTTTAATTTCGCAGGTAGCACAGGTGGGAAAAGAACTAACTATGGAGGTTCCGGTGGAAATGGAGGAGGATCAAACGGAGGCCTTGGAGCTCCTGAGCATAATGATGGCAAATCAGGTGTGGCTGGTAAAGTTCCAGGTGGTGGAGGTAGTGGGGGTAATGGAAATGGAGGAAATTCAGCTGGAGGAAATGGAGGAAACGGATTAATTCTAATCTCATACCCTCTACCACCTGTAGGTCCATGTTTTAAAGTAATTGACGATGGAGCAATTTCTGGAACGACAATAATCGAATTTACCTGTGATCAAACTTGGAATGCTCCTGAAGGACTAGCTGTATTCACCGTAATTGTTGGAAGCGGCGGCGGCGGCGGCGGCGGCGGCGAAGGTTCTGGCGGAGGTGGATCCGGTACGTTAATCATTCAACCGTTTGCTGTATCTAATCCTTATGGATTACCTGCAGGTTCAACATTTGATATTGTGGTAGGAGAAGGAGGAGCTGGTGCCGCCTTAGAAAACCGTCCTGGTACCATAGGAGGATCCTCTTCATTTCAAGGTTATATTGATGGTATTTTAGAAAACATTCTAGTCCCTGGAGGAGGAGGAGGAGGATCACTAGACAATAATCCAGGGGGTGACGGAGCTTCTGGAGGAGGAGGAGGAGCAAGTCCACGGCCAAACGAATCTTTTGGTTTGGGTGGAGATCCATTACCTGTAGTATATAATGGAGCAAATTCTACTGTTTACCAAGGAAATGTAGGAGGTAGCGGTTTTTTTGCAAATAGTAGTCAACAAAGCTCCGTGGCTGGTGGCGGTGGAGGAGGCTTAGTTCCATGGGGAAATGGAAATGATGGTCAAAATGGTAAGGCTGCGGGTAACGGCCAAGGCGAAGGTGGAAAAGGAGGAGATGGGATTGTGTTAAATCTAGGAGATTCTTTGAGGTATTATGGAGCTGGCGGTGGTGGTATTGGTGATTTTTACGAAGGAACTATCAAAGTTGGATTAGGAGGTAAAGCTGGAGGAATTACAATTGGAGGTTCAGGAAAAAGCGATGGTTCTTTTGGATCCGCAGGTGCCCCTAAAACTGGATCTGGAGGCGGTGCGGGTTTTGCGGGTGGAGGAAAAGGAGGTAGTGGTATTGTATATATCACCTACTATAACTACCGTATCCTACAAGTAGAATACCTCTATTTCGAAGCCAACCTTAACACAGCCAATCGATCGGGTGAACTTACTTGGGCAACAGCGCAGGAGTGGGAAAATAACCGCTTTGAAATAGAAAGAGCTACATCTAGTGATTTAACTTCTTGGACAAAAATCGGGGAAGTAAAAGGACAGGGATATACCGACACTCCTACTTCTTACAGCTTTGAGGACACAGATCTACCAGCAGCAGGAGGAAATATTTTCTATCGATTGAAACAAATTGATGTGGATGGATCTTTTGCTTATAGCGTCACAAGGTCTATTCAGGTAAAAGGACTCAAAGGCCAATCCACTTGGATAGCCTATCCTAATCCTAGCAGCCCAGGAAGCTACGTTTCAGTTGATCTACTGGATAGAAGCAGCTATAGAGATGAGCAAATACTCATCAAAATATCAGATGTGAAAGGGGTTTTCCATTCCTATACAGTCAGGTCCGTTGAAGATGTAAGTGTAGCTGTTAATGATTACCTAGAACAAGCTGCTCCTGGAATCCATATTGTACAATTAATTTGGGGTACCAATAGCGAGCAACTCAAAATCGTTAGAAGATAGACGAATTAAGAAATAACCGAAAAGCCCTTATGAAATCAATTTCATAAGGGCTTTTCTGATTTAAATGCTAAATATATACTGATCTAATCCTCTTCCTTTCGCTTTGGCGCTTTGGGCTGTCCAAGCCCCAAAGTCCCTTTAAGGCCACTAAAGGTAGCTCGCCACCACCCCCCGAAAATAAACTTGGACTTATCTCGCTCGAAATATACTCGTGAGGTCACACGATGATTAAAAAACTTCCTTGGGTTATTATTTTTAGCAAAGGTGTTGGCAAGAAAACTCATTAAGCCAAGTTTGCCTCTACCTCGCTCCAAAGTCAAAGAATCCAAAAACTCAATCTTCAGATCCTTATACTTAAAGTTCATTTTGCCTCGAGCTACATCGTCGTCCATCCTGAAATTCCATTTACCATCAGTAACTCGACCATCTACAACTCTTAAAAAAAGTCCTCTACTGAGCATATTATTAAGAAGCCTAAGATCAAACCTTCCCAATTCCACATCCACATCCATCGGGTAAGGGTCACCAAAGGACATGTCAGCATTTAACTGCACTTCCCCTTCTCCCATCAGCTTAGAGGTGGCTGAAAGCATACTGGACTTCAAAGGAAAATCTTCACCAGTTCTTCTCATCGCAAAAGGAGCTATTGAAGCGTCCAGATCATCAAAATAAATAGCGCCTGGAAGCATCGCTTTCGGTGCGAATTCCTGATATCTGACCAATCCGTCCTTAACTATCACAGAATCAATAGTTAAATCAAAAGGAGCATTTTCCATTAATTTCTGAGGCATTGGCTTGATAATTCCTTCTTTAACAGGAATTCTCTTGTCTCGAAACACATCCATTTGGAAACCATCCAACGTCAAGGAATGGGCCTTTAAGATGTTATGATTAAAATATTCCTCAAAATCTATATCCGTTAAATGTACACTACTGGCAAATGCCGTAATTGTATTGTCTTGATATATTCTTTTTCTCAAGAACTCATATCTCCCCATGGCAGGCTCGAAATAGACGCTATCAAGAATAATATCATTTTCCAAATAACTGATTTTACCGATAGTTAGCCTGCTCATACTATCCTTAGTATAAATGCGATAGTTGGAAAGGGATAAGCTAAGATCCTTCTCAAGAAGTAGCTGCGGACTAAACTCTTTACTTTTTTTAAGCAAATCCAGATTCATGGCTTTTAACCCAAAATCCACATCTCGAAATACCATCCTGGGAATTTGGCCTCCATCTTTGTTAAAGAAAGCAATATTTCCTTTTTGCACTAATACATCCTGCAAAAGCACGGATTCTATCAGTCCTGTTACTTTGGTGTCCTTTTGTGGTTTTTCAGTTTTCTTAGCTTTCTCGTCTGAATCCAGATACACCTTAATCGTTGGGTTACTCAATCTAAGCTGACTCAGATCAAAAATCCCTGTGGACTGAATGTCACGAAGATTGTTATTTCGTACGCCAAGTTGATCAATCTTTGCAGATACGATTGGCTTCCCAGGAGCACCCGTAGTATTTCGTGGTACTATCTCAAAATCAGAGAATACCGTTTCTACGTCCGTATTGTCTACCGTCAAACTGGAAAACTTAATCGTATGCATACTATCCGGCAAAGCATAAGAGAAATCTTCCAATGTTAGATTTATTTCTCTGAAAAGCCCTTCAATATTCTGCCTTGCATTTGTTGCCGAATCCAGATTCAACCCATTTATTTCCAAATCAAAATCTGTTTGAATGGACTGGAAGTCATCCTCTCCTATTCTATAATTCAAGCTCAGTTTTGAATTTTTTGCTACGACACCATCAATTGTAACTCGCTCAATAGACTTTGGAAGCGCTTTCCCATCTAGAGGATCATCTTTTTTCTCTTTCCCAATTTCGTCATAATCCTTATTGATTTCTAAACTGATGGTACTACCATCTACTACCAGCCTATCCAAATCGAGTTGGTTTTCAAATAAAAATGACTCTATATCAACTCCTTCAAACAATACACTTGGCAAGCTTAGAGACAACGCAATTTTACTTTTTATGGACTTGCTTGGCTTCAAAACTAGATTATCTACAAAAATGGTTTTGGATTTGGAGTTGAATCTCAATCCATCAGTATCTACTTCATAATTTCCCCCAGCTACCGAGAAATCATATTTCCTTAAAATCAATTCTATTTCATCCGAGAAAAATGTCCTGCCAGCTTCAGAAGCTTGCCCCTTTTGCAGATAGAAACCCTTTAAATTCAGTGAAAGACTATCCTCACTCAAGGACAACTCTTTCGCTGCTGCATGATTCAAGTAATGAACTTGACCATCACTGAAACTGACTGAATCTATCTGTATATGAGAAAAATAAGAGGTGAGTAAATCCTCGATTTCATCAGACGATTCTACTTGGTTTGAGGCGCCACCAGCTGAGTTCTTCTTTCTAAATCGTGTTAAGCTTGCATTAGGTGAGGGAACCAGAATCCTGTTTATTAAAAGTTTTTCATCTTGGTATGCTGCCATAAGATCAATCCCTTCTACTCTGAATTCAGGAATTGTAAGGTTTAAGATCACTGTCTTACCATAGCTGTCTAGAATGTATTGAATAGAGTCAGGATTTTCTGGTCTCAGGGTAAAATTGTTTACGACTACCAGAGAATTCTTTGAGTCAATCAATACCTTATCAGCCATGAATTCATGAAGATTGTCCCTCAATTTCAGCCTGTATTTATACAAACTAAGCACCATTTCTTCCGCTAAAAATTGATTCCTAACATCAATATCTGAGTTTGGTTGAAGAAATACTTTTTCTAATAGCAAGCTAAATCTCTCAAATCCGATGTCATTACTACGTACACCTTGCTCATTTTTGAATTGGACTTCACCTTCTTGCAAATCAAATCTCCCAATAGCCACTTCATTCAAATAACCCTTCAAAAGCTCTGCTACAGATTCAGTGTCTACATTTTCTACCTGACTAACCAGCTCTGTAATCTCTACTTTGGGAGACTGAACCAGCATTTCATCTATACTCAGTTTCCCTTCACGATAGAGCTGTTTAAGGTTTGCTTTATTGAGCGAGAGTTTTGGCAACGAAATTCTTATAATATTTTTAGGCTGCAATTTTTCAAGAGCTGCCGTCCGCGGCTCCACCAGTACATTTTCTATGATAATTTCATCCTTAAAGGAAGAGACACTAACACGATCGCTGTAGATCACATGAATCTCATCTGAGAGATACAAGTCGGCATCTTGGATCTCCATGGCAGCATCTTCTCCATAAAAAAATTGATTTTCCTTTCTCTTCTCATCTTCACCCAAATAAAACTTAACCATCTTGAAATCAAGTTTCTGGATGTCAATGCGATTTTTCAGCGTGTCATCAGCATCGGAAGTAATAAACTTCCCATTATTAATTGAAAGCTCCTTCACTTCAAAGGACTCCAATATGCCTTTAATCAACTCATTCAAATCGCCTGTGGCCGTGCTGTCCTTCGTCTCTCGCTTATTCTGCAATACTCTGAATTCAGGATTGTTTAGAATAATCTCATCTATCGAAACATTGGAAGTCATAAAGGCCTCATTCAAAACGACATTTCCAACCCGCAGTTCATCTAGATCCACATCATAATAGGTTTTACTATCACGGGTTTTATCAGCGTAAAGCTTGAAGCCTTTGATATCTATAACATTATCCAATGAACTAACATAAACCTGATTTGCATAGATGGAATGAACGCCATCTGGAAGAGGGAAATCCACATTGTTTAGATCAAACTCAAATCCCTTAGCATTGAATGGTGTTTTCCATTCTCCTCTGCTTGTCCAGTCGATATCCTTTACTAACAACCTTGTATTTTCAGCTTTTAGAGAGTTTTGACTAAGGAAGTTTAAGAAGAATAAATCCGCATGATTGATGGATAATTCGGAGATATAGACACCTTTAAACCTAGTGTTGTTAATGATTTTCTTCAGTTCGTTTTCTAACGCTTTTACAGAGGATTCTTTAACGACACTAGTGTCCAAACTGTCCGATATAGGTAAATCCATGCTAATGACAGGGTTATCAAAGTTCAGTTTCCCGACATAAAAAATCCCCTCTGAGAAATCATACCACAAATTTCTGAGTGCTAACTCATCCAAAGTCAAATCAAATAATGCCTGTTTTTGATCCGGTTTTCTCTCCCCCACAGGCTTCATAATCAATCCGTCCAAGAATACTCCCCTTCGAATTATTGAGAACCTAACTCTATTAAAATCAATCGTATAGACACCTTGAGCAGAATCGTTTATTTTTCTTCTGGCCCAGTCAGCCAAGACAAAATTTGCTCCGAAATAGAATAGAAACTCTAAAAAAATGATGGATAGAAAAGCAAACATCATCCATCTCAGCACCTTCTTTCTAAAGGGATGTTTGGAATGTTTGTTTTTTTGCTCTTCAGCCATATAGCACGGATTTTTGTCTAAAATAGACAATTAGTCCAAACTTAAATGAAAAAAGCAGCACAGATGTGCTGCTTTTAAAAGCTGTAGGAGAAGGATTCGAACCTCCACGGGGCAGTTAGGCAATAGTCCGGTTGAATTACGCTTTATGCTTTCCGATCCCGATAGCTATCGGGATGGGATCCCCACCCCCGAGACAGGAGGGCTTGTCTGCCAGTTTCAACATCCTACAATGATGAATTTTAATTTCTACTGACCTTCCGCCAGTATTTATTGGTTTTTCATAATCGAAAGAAAAAACCAAAAGTTTAATAGGTCTGAATAAGCAAGAGTCAAAACATCTGTTGTCATTTTGCTACAACAGATTTTTATTTTGCTGAGTCAAAATTAGAAATACCATTCGTTTATTAAAATTATTATAACAAATAATTATATTTTTTACAGTATTCTTATCAGATATAATATTTCAATATCATATCTATAATTTGATAGTGGATTTATGCTCATGAATTACTAATTCATTAATAGAGGTAAGCAAGTATTTTATCAAAATCTTATTGGGAAAAAGCATTTATATACCAAATTAAAAAATAGGCTCATTATAGAAAGGGCATAAAAAAAACCATGAAACAAAATTTCATGGTTTTAGTCAATTAACAATAAACCCAAAATAACCTGCTGTAGGAGAAGGATTCGAACCTCCACGGAGTAGTTAGGCAAATTTACGAGCTCGCTAAATGCTTTATCCTATAACCTCCACCCCCGAGACAGGAGGGCTTGTCTGCCAGTTTCAACATCCTACAATGTTGTGTAATTTCAATGTATTTTGAGTGCTTACCGTTTGTTTGCTCTCTTTCTATGATTCAAATATAGCAGACAGGTTTGTTTATTAAAAATAATTCAAAAATAAAACTGAATATTTACAGTATTTTTAATGAAAACGATTGAAAAATACAGTATCATTAAAAACGGCATTAATATCAACTCCTCTATTGACTATTCTTCAATAGATCAACTCTATATTGCCAAAACAGCCCAAAAAGGGCTGTTTTGTTAGCAAAATCACATCATTATGAGCAAAATATTAACTATTCATCAATATTGATACTCTTATTCGAAATTGACATAATTCTCCCACTTATCTAAAACTGCCTGAAAATCCGCAGGTAATGGAGCTTCAAAATATAGTTTCTCCTTGGTCACAGGATGTATGAATCCCAATGACTTCGCATGTAATGCCTGCCTTGGTAAAAGATTAAATGCATTGTGAACAAAGGTCTTATACTTAGAGAATTGAGTTCCTTTACGGATTTTATCACCTCCGTAGGTAGCATCATTGAAAAGAGGATGTCCCAAATACTTCATATGAGCACGGATCTGATGTGTACGCCCAGTCTCCAGATTACACTGAATCAGTGATACATACCGAAGTCTATTCAATACTTTCCAATGCGTAACAGCATGCTTCCCTTGACTTCCGTCTGGAAATACATCCATTATCTTTCTGTTCTTTGCACTTCTGCCCACATTCCCTGTGACAGTACCTGCCTCCTCTTCTATCTCGCCCCACACAATAGCCAAATAGGTTCTCTCTATCGTATGATGAAAAAACTGTGAAGCCAGGTGAGTCATGGCCTCCTCAGATTTGGCAATTACTAATAATCCGGATGTATCCTTATCTATGCGATGAACCAAGCCCGGTCTACCTTCATTACCCTTCATCTCTGGAAGATTCTGAAAGTAAAACACTAAAGCATTCACCAGCGTACCGGTCCAGTTACCATGCGCGGGATGAACGACCATTCCCGCCTCCTTGTTGACCACCAATAAATGTTGATCCTCATAGACGATGTTAAGCGGAATATCCTCCGGTACAACTTCTGTATCTCGCGGAGGCTTACCCATATGGACACGAATATCATCCAACGGCTTTACCTTATAGCTCCCCTTAATGGATTCACCATTTACTTGAATTAGGCCGGCATCAATGGCCTGCTGAATTTTATTACGGGTGGCAAAAGCTATTTTATCTGTCAAAAACTTATCGATCCTAATTGGAGTCTGTCCTTTATCTATTATAAACTTAAAATGTTCATAAAGCTCTAATTCTTCCTCTTCGAAATCTTCCTCTGGTTGCATGCTCATGCTGCAAAAATAAGATTATCAAGCTTAACTTTGACACCTCTGCAAAAAAGCACCCTAAATGCTCCTTCCAAATCCGGCTCCTATTCAATTTCTTGCTCACTCTATTCTTGAAGAAAAAGGTATCAAACTTGCCGTAAAGCGCTTGGATTTAGTCCACCCTGAAGTTTCAGGAAACAAGTTTTTCAAACTCAAATACAATCTGGAAAAAGCTAAAAGCGAAGGAAAAAATAAGATTCTGACCTTTGGAGGTGCTTTTTCAAATCATATCTACGCCACTGCTGAAGCAGTAAAAGCTGAAAATATCGAAGCCATCGGCGTCATACGAGGCGAAAGAACTGAGCCGCTTAACGCTACACTTTCACATGCCGAAAGTCTCGGTATGTATCTACATTTTATAGATAGAAATACTTACAGAAATAAAACTGAACTCACATTTCTGGCCACTCTGCAAAAAAAATTCGGCGATTTCTATCTAATTCCAGAAGGAGGCACCAATGAATTGGCTATCGAGGGAACAAAAGAAATACTAGATTCAGATGATCAGAAATTCTCACATGTATGCAGTTCGATAGGAACAGGAGGCACTTTTTCCGGACTGTACTCATCACTTTCTGAGAATCAAAAGCTACTTGGCTTTTCATCATTAAAAGGCGAATTCATTCATCAGGAAATCGCTGATCTATTGAAGAAATATCATCTTAACAGTCAAGGATCATTTGAGATTTTCACCAATTACCATTTCGGTGGCTATGCCAAACACAACCAAGAGCTAATCGAATTCCTCTGGTGGTTTTATGAGAGCTTTGGCATTGCCCTAGACCCGATATATACTGGAAAAATGGCTTTTGGAATCTGGGATTTGATCAAAAAAGACTATTTCAGTGAAGGCTCAAAAATCATGATGATTCATTCTGGAGGACTTCAAGGAAACGCTGGATTCACTGAAATGACAGGAATTTCTATACCTAGAATTTCTCAGTAAAGTACTAATATGACAGAAATAGTGTCAATTGCTCAAAAAACACCTTTTCACCTTTAGAAGAATTTTAAAAAAAATCAGAACTTTAAAAACTTCTACCTTAAACTAGTTCTCCAATGGCTAAGAATAAAAAGCGAAAAGGCGCCAGCATCAAAGTTCCGGCAATCAGCCCAAAAAAATACATCCAGACCAAAGCTAGGCAATTGCCTATCTATGCCTGTTATGTTAATGAAGATTGGGAAGCTTCAAAACTAGCTCAAGTTTTAGTAGCTCGGAGACATATAAACGGAAACATCACATTTGCAGGATATCTCGCAGACCTACTTGGAATGGGCGTGAAGGACGCGATGTATAATTACAACCAACCTCTGTTTGAGTTTGAAGAAATTATAGAAAACATGGGAGAAGTGATGGTTGCCTGTGATTATAATCTGGCACATAATCTAGTCTATGGGGCTGTAGAATTTGCCTTAGAACATGATGTCAGCTCTCATAAAGATTGGAACATTGCCCAATACATTCTTGAGGAAGACACAGATGATATTCCATTGATGGATTTGGAGTTTGGTATAGATGGTATGCCTGCATTTTTTGAAGGAGATGAGGAGGAATGGGAAGAAGATGAAGAATTTGACGAAGATGAGATTAGAATGAAGGAAGTCCAAATGGCTATTTTTAAAACTATCGATCTCGCGTACAAAAAGACTTTTCCTAAAGCAGAAAATGAATTTAATCAGCAAATAAAAAATGCACATGAGCAATTAATCATCAATGAAGAGCCCATTCAAGATTTGAGTGAAGAACTGTTGGATGTGTTAGAATCCATGCATTATGAACTCAGTGAACTTTCTGAACTTGAAGACAAACGTGAGATTTCAAAGTTTCAAAAAAAGGTACAAGACAAAATCAAGGAATATCCTAACGAGCCAATTTTCTACAATTACATGGCAAATAGTTACTTTATAGCTGGTGACCATAAAAGAGCGATGAAGCAATTTGAACAATGCGCAATAGATTTTCCCGATTACTTGCTCGGGAAATTGTTCTACGCATTTCAACTTATTCAGAATAGGGAATATGAAAAAGCCTGGAAAATTCTAGGAAGTAAATACCAACTTCAGGAGCTAATACCCAATAAATTGGTCTTTCATAGGCAAGTAGTTTACGTTTTCTATGCAGTAACTGCTCTTTACATTTTACTATATGAAGATGATCTTGAAAAAGCCCTCCCTTATTACGACCTAATTTTATGTGACGAAGATGATACTATGAGATGGCCATCGGTGAATTACGCTGTTAAGCTTATTTCACAAGCTAAAGTGGATACTCTCGAAGAAAAACATGGCAAAACGTTCGCCGATATAGTGTCTGAATTAAATCTGCTCTCACTATAAAAAATCAGCCACTACTCAGAATTTTTAATATCGGCTTCTATTTATGGATTTGTTATATCGAATAGCGGAATTAAACTCCCGAATCCTTCAATGTGAAAAAATCCTCGGACTCCTGCGGATGGATTAGAAGCACATTCGCCAAAACCAAGCGAACCAGCGTTTTGGAGGCTAGAAATCTTGGCAGATTCGCCAGTTTAGAAAATTCTTTGAGTGTGATTCTCTCAGATTCTCCAAGTGCTTTCATCAAGATCTCTTCCTTTCTACCATAAGTAAAGACCATATCCTTTGGGGTTTTACTTCTTCTCAAAATCTCCCAAACTTCCTTACTCGCCTGCACAGATCTATCTGCTACACGTATATAAGCTTGCTTTCTGTCTTTTTCTTTCAAATAGTGTGGACGTTGGGTACTTATCGGAACTTTGAAAACTGCCACTCCTTTTTTTTCATTGAGTTTCAGGGAAAACAATTGGTAGTCTAATGGTGGTAAAATAAACTCTTTGATAGCTTTCTCCATCACAAAAATCTCCTCCTCTATATAGCGCTGACCGCTTACTGTCCCATCATCATCGACTCCGATCAGCAAATCACCGCCCGAAGTATTGGCAAAGGCGATAAGTTCACGGACTATCTTCTCAGGAAAAGTCGCTTTCTTTTTAAATTCAATTCTCAGCCCCTCGCCCTTTGTAGCGAGCACCTTCACATCCTGCAGCGTCATTTAGTTTAGATTTTGGAAAGTACTAGCCTATTTACTTACTCCACGGTTCAATTGCTCCAATCTGGATTTTTGAGATTGCCACTCGTCCCGAAGACGCGCAGCTTCCATAAAATTGAGTTCTTTCGCCGCTTTCTCCATCATTTTCTGCGTTTGCTGAATCAGCTTTTCCAGCTTTTCTTTACTTAGGTATTGCACCACTGGATCTGCCGCCATGCTTGCTTCACCTGGCATAGGTTCCGCATAGAATTTAGGGTTCTTCTTAGAGTCAGCCACCTTAGTTTGCCCCATGATTTTATCATGTGATTTCACCACTGTAGTCGGCGTAATACCATGCTTTGTATTGTATTCGATTTGTAATACACGTCTTCGCTTTGTTTCATCCATCGCGAGCTGCATGGAATTGGTGATTTTATCCGCATACATAATCACTCGCCCTTCAGAGTTCCGAGCCGCACGGCCAATTGTTTGAACCAAACTTCGCTCATTTCTCAAGAACCCTTCTTTGTCCGCATCCAGTATTGCTACTAAGGAAACCTCGGGCAAATCCAATCCTTCTCTAAGCAAATTCACCCCAACAAGTACATCGAAAATCCCCAAACGTAACTCCCGCAAGATTTCCACCCGGTCAAGCGTTTTCACCTCTGAGTGAATGTAGCGTGACTTCACACCAGCTCTTTCGAGGAATTTCTGAAGCTCTTCAGCCATTCGTTTGGTCAGAGTTGTCACAAGCGTTCTCGCCCCAGATTTAATTGTCTGGTCAATTTCTTCCAGTAAATCGTCAATCTGATTTTGGCTTGGTCTTACTTCAATAGTAGGATCCAGCAGCCCCGTAGGTCGAATGATTTGCTCTACTACTACACCTTCTGTTAAAGACAACTCATAATCAGCTGGAGTTGCAGATACATAGATCACCTGATCGCATAGGTCTTGAAACTCTTCAAACTTCAAAGGCCTGTTATCCAAAGCCGAAGGAAGTCGGAAACCAAAATCTACCAAATTGATCTTTCGAGATCTATCTCCTCCCCACATTGCTCGCACTTGCGGTAGGGTCACATGGCTTTCATCTACGACTAGAAGGAAATCATCCGGGAAATAATCTATCAAACAGAATGGTCTTGCTCCAGGAGCTCTTCTATCAAAATATCTGGAGTAATTTTCTACGCCAGAGCAGTAACCTAGCTCTCGCATCATTTCCAAATCGAACTCAGTTCGCTCCTGCAGACGTTTTGCTTCTGCAAATCTTCCTTCTCTTTCGAAGAAATTCACCTGATCCACCATATCATATTGAATCTCATGAATGGCAGTTTGCAAAGTATCTTTTCCTGTTACAAACAAGTTTGCCGGGAAAATAGAAATGATTTTCTCGTCATTCAGCTTTTTCCCCGTAGCAGGATCAAAGCGCTGAATTGCTTCAATCTCGTCTCCCCAGAAGAAAATCCTATATCCCCAGTCAGCATAAGCCACAAAAATATCCACCGTGTCACCTTTCACACGGAAAGTCCCATGGGTCAAATCATGCTGGGTTCGGCTGTAAAGAATATCTACCAATTTGAAAAGCAACTGATTTCTTGGAATCCGATCGCCTTCCTGAAGCTTGATGACATTTTTCCCAAACTCCTCTGGATTCCCTATACCATAGATACATGACACAGATGCCACTACAATCACATCCCTCCGCCCTGTAAGCAGCGCAGAAGAAGCACTTAGCCGAAGCTTCTCTATCTCTTGATTGATCGATAGATCCTTTTCTATATAAGTACCTGAGGTAGGTATAAATGCCTCTGGCTGATAATAATCATAGTAAGAAATGAAGTACTCAACAGCGTTATCAGGAAAAAACTGTTTGAATTCTCCGTACAACTGGGCCGCGAGTGTCTTATTATGACTTAAAATTAAGGTTGGTTTCTGGGTCTGCTGAATAACATTGGCTACGGTAAAAGTTTTACCGGACCCCGTCACACCCAGCAAAACCTGAGCGGCATCGCCATTATTCACTCCAGCCGTAAGCTGTTCTATAGCCTTGGGCTGATCTCCAGTAGGTTGATAATCTGAGGTAAGTTTGAATTCCATAAGCTTCGTCCGAAAATACCCAACACCAATCCCCTATGCAATAGTTTAGAGGGAAACAAAATATTACCATGAGAACTTGATTGTTCTACCTGTAAATAGTCCTCGACTCCGCTCGGACTGACAAACTTTGGTCAGACTGACAAACTTTGGTGAGACTGACAAACTTTGGTCAGACTGAGCGGAGTCGAAGTCACTTACAATAAAAAAGGAAAAGGATGAAAAGTCAATTCACTCTCCTAAACTTCCCAATATTATAATACAAATAGTTTGTTCTGAGAATCAGCACCAAAAGCAAAGGAATAAGACTTGGGTGAAAAGACTGCCAACCCAAAATCCAGAAAACAACCGCCGCATCTGCCATGATCAAGGCAAATAGCAAGTATTTCAAAACCCAAGGTTTGATAGTTTTCTTGAGCAAAACGATAGCTAGTATGAGGTGACCTGGGAAAGCCCAAAGAATATTCCAGTTATACTTGGTAGAAGGGATTTCGGAACCTATCCACAGCAAAGACATCACCAGGCCCATGATTCCCAAAATTCCGAAAAACACCACATCAAAACCTATAAAGAGCTTTCCTTTCTTAAATCCTATAAATGTGATTGCGGTAAAAATGATCGCGATTACCCAGAAAATCCAATAAGGATTTATCGCCCCGAAAGAACCAACTGGCTTTTCAAAATCCAAAATAACTCTGCTCTGCCCTACCAATGGACGGGTAGGTCCATCACCTTGGATCTCAGCTCTCGAAAAAGCTCCCTCCACATACTTAGGAAGAAACTGCTCTTCCAGCGGTGTAGCATCTCTATCCAAGCGTGAACCAAGTGCCAAGTCAATTCCCAAATCAGACCAAGACATGTAATAAACCATCTCATCGATTAATTCCCGAAAGCTTTTATCGACAGGCTCCCGCACCTCATCATGCCAGATCAATTGATCACCCAATACCGTACTGATCGCGTCACGTACCCGGGTGGCACAATTGTCAAAGAAAAAATCATAACGATAAGCCCGATTCTCCGGGAGATAATTTGTCTCCAAAAACTGGATCAACTCTGTTTTCTGCTGTTCATTGAGACTCAGCACCTGCTCCCGCACGGAGCGCTGAAAGTAATCGTACTCAGCTATAAAGCGATCAAACGTAGATACTGAGAGGTAGTAATCCAGTCTGCCTCCGGCAAAATTTAGGACAAAGTTCGGCGCGCCAAAATCAAAGGTGCCGTAGTTGTACACCACATCCCTACCTGTGTTGAGATCCAGTACCCGAATACCGCTGTGGCCAAAGGAACTGTAGATCTCCTCTCCAGGGTCACAAGTCAGCAAACTGATCTGGTATTGCTGGGCTTGTAAAGAAGCTAAACTACTGATAGTCAGTAAAAAAATTAAACTAATTGCTGTTTTTATCAAGTTCATTTCACTAAATTAATAGACGTTTTTTAATATACTTTTTAATATGAAAACACGGGGCAAAACGCTGGCCTGGAGCACACTTTTTAACTGCCGAATATACTTCATATTCTCGGCAGTTACATTTCATTGCCTTTACTTAAACGCTTCATTGTGTCAGGAAATTGGCGCTTATCGCACAGTAGCTTCTGGGAATTTTGGAAATCTCGCTATATGGGAAGTGTACAACGGTTCGGTATGGGCTCCCGCATCCGTCAAGCCGACTCTTATTAATGATATTTATATAGATCAAACTCACAAAGTAACATTAACTGCTAATGAGGAAGCTAAGAGTTTGTTTATAAATGCCGAGACCGGCGCAGGAGAGAAACTGAATCTCAGTGGCAGAAATATCAATCTCTATGGTTCTTTGCAAGCATTCTCAGGCGCAGCGCCTGGCATCCCTTCAGGTACGTGGAATAGCCAAAATTGGATAGGAAATTCTACTGCAAGTACAATTACATTTAAGGGTAACTCAAGAATAATTATCCCCAAAAATGCATGGAGTGGCTTCACAATACAAAGTAGATATACTGTAATATTCGACCCAGGTGCCGGCAATACTTTGACAATTGAAGAACCATTTAAAGCTGTAAAATTCATACTTCGATCTGGTATTTTACTTCAAAAGTTAGACATTTCAGTAGTTCCTAATTTTTGTGCTTCTATCTCCTTTAATACAGAAACGAGCTTTTATCCATCTGGACCATTCGGAGATTTCATAATCGAGTCAGGCGGGATTTTTATTTCTGAATGCAGTGATAACATTATCGCTAGATCGATTTCAGGATCTGTGAGTGCTAACCTCTTCGAGATCCAATCTGGAGGTGAACTCATTCTAGAAGGTACTTCGCCCAAAATTGAAGCTGCTACTTTTCTACTAAATGGGAAAGTAACGTTCAGAAAAAACTCAGGCACTCAGAATTTTCTTTCTAAATCTTATGCAAGCTCAGCAGTTCCCTTGACCTTCCACGACCTAGAAATCCAAGGCACTCAAAATATCACTTTACCTACCACCTTGTCACTAAACGGAAATATATCTCAAGTGGGAATAGGGGTATTTAATCTCACAAATACAACCCTCAACCTAACCGGAGCAACGGATCAACACATCATAGGATTCGCTATGAATGTTAATAATCTTACTTTAAATAAGCCTGCTGGAACAGCTTTTTTCGAACAAAACCTAACGATCCGAAACAATCTTAAAATGGATGCTGGAGGGATAAATCTCCAAGGCAATAATCTTATACTGAATACTTTGGGATCAGGAGGCTTGGAATACAATGCTGGTCATTGGAGTAACCTTGGCCAATTCACTTATCAAACCACACCTACTTCAATGACCTCCGTAAATGCCACCTTCCCATTTTACGATCAGTATCAAGGTGGTATTCGTAAGGTTCAAATGCTAGGCACTTCAGCTGGTGGTAATTTAAACATACAATTCACGGAATATAAAGGAGCAGATTTCAATCCTAGTTTCAATGACTTGGATGGCACACCAATACTATATCGGCTATTTAGCTATTTCAATTTCTCAGGACTAAACACTTCATCAAACCCATTGGAATTAAGGATCTCAGCAGAAAAATTAATCGTCGATGAGCCTGAAGATCTTCGGCTAGTATGCACTGGATATGCTGCTCCTGGAAATCATATTGAAGGTACAGATGAGATAAATCTATGGGCAATAAGAAGTCTGACCTTTGATGATCTTCCGGGTAAAAATTTCACTGTGGGAAGTTTCAGAACTCTCAGCATTTTACCAGTCACTTGGCTATCGATTTCTGCCCATCTTAAAGATAATCTCAAACAGATTACTTGGTCAGTCGCGGAAGAAAACGACAATGAAAAGTTTGAGATCTATAGCTCCAACAATCCACTAAAAGATTGGATAAAAATCGGAGAAGTCCTCAGCCAAGGCGATTCTGACAGTCCAACTTTGTATTCATTCACTGATGAAAACATAAGAAAAAACTCTTCAACCTATTATCTAATTAGACTTATAAATTTCTCAGGGCAAGAATTTTGGAGCAAGGTGGTGAGACTTGAAAATGACCTAACAGTTTCTAACGATCAAATTTCAATTTCACCAAATCCACATTCTTCCGGCAAAATCAGTGTAACACTCCCTGATAGTTTCAATCTCGAAAATTCACAAATAAGCATATATACAACTCAAGGTCTGTTGATTTCAGACTTTAGGTATAATGAAATTCTCCTCTCTGAAAAATTAGAGATCTTAACTCCTGGTATATATCTAATCAAATTTTCAAACCCGGAGAACACCATTCAAAGCAGATGGATTAAGCACTAACAATCATTTTCGAGGAATTATCTTAGCTGAAACGCACTTTACCCCATTTTTTTTATCTTAGCCAGCTAAACCCAACCTATTCCTATGACCATTCTTCTTGTACTGCTCAGTATTGCCATCCTGGTGCTGCTGATTGTCTGGGCCAAGCTCAATCCATTTTTAGCATTTCTCATCTCATCCATATCCGCAGGTTTTCTTCTCGGGCTCCCGGCAGACCAGATAGCTGGCTCGGTACAGCGCGGAATGGGCGTGCTACTAGGCGACTTAGTGATTGTGATTGTGATGGGCGCGATGCTAGGCAAGCTCGTAGCTGAATCTGGCGCTGCTCAACGAATTGCTGGTTTCCTGATGAAAATCTTTGGACAAAAACACATCACCTGGGCTATGTCCATCACTGGATTAGTAGTGGGAATACCCTTATTCTATAATGTAGGCTTCGTGTTGCTTGTTCCCCTTGCATTCACAGTAGCTTATCAGTATAAGATCTCGGCTGTCTATGTAGGCATACCACTTTTGGCCGCCCTTTCGGTGACACATGGTTTTTTGCCTCCACATCCTTCACCAGCCGCTTTAGTAGCTCAGTTTGATGCCAACATGGGATTGACACTCTTCTACGGTTTTATGATCGCTATCCCCACCATTGCTCTTGCAGGACCTCTTTTCGCAAGAACACTGAAGAATATGAAAGCAGAACCTCTCAAGACCTTCCAAGCAGAAACGAAACCTGAATCTGAGCTTCCTTCTGCTGCAAATAGCTTTTTCACCGCATTACTTCCTGTATTTCTCCTAGTGGGAACTACAGCATTGAATCTAAATATTTCCCCTGAAAGCAGCTTAGCTCCGATTATTGGCTTTGTTGCAGATCCAGGAATTGTGATGTTGGTATCCGTTCTTATCGCGACCTACACGCTGGGCTTAAATCGCGGTTTCAACATGAAGCAAATCATGGACCTATACACGGTGGCGACTAAAGACATCGCCATGATTCTGTTGATCGTCGCTGGTGCTGGCGCTTTGAAGCAAATCTTCACTGACACTGGAGTTAGCTTGGTGATCGCCGAAGGACTTCAAACATGGGACATTCACCCACTGATCTTGGCCTGGATCATTACTGCCATTATTCGAGTTTGCGTAGGCTCTGCGACTGTAGCTGGCTTGACCACCGCCGGGATAATTGCTCCACTAGTGACGACCATGAATGTCGACCCCAATCTCCTGGTATTATCCATCGGTGCAGGAAGCTTGATGTTCTCACATTTCAACGATGCAGGATTCTGGATGTACAAGGAATTTTTCAACGTAAGTATCAAAGACACCATCAAATCTTGGTCTCTGATGGAAACCATCGTTGCAGTAGCCGGATTAGCAGGCGTGCTAATCCTTGACATTTTCGTATAATTTAAATTTCAAAAAATCACCCAAATGGAAACTCCAGAAAGCAATTTCACTAAACTTGGTCTCAATCTTCCTCCAGCGCCAAAGCCACTTGGCGTTTACAAACCTTGCTTGATTGACGGAAAATACCTGTACCTCTCAGGCCATGGCACTGTCCAAGATGATGGTAGCCTGATCATCGGAAGAATTGGTGAGGAACTTGATATAGAAGCTGGAAAAATGGCTGCTAGGCAAGTTGGATTGGCAATGCTCTCAACCATTAAAGCTAACCTTGGTTCTCTCAATAGAGTGAAGCGCGTGATCAAAGTCTTAGGAATGGTGAATTGCGTCTCTACATTCGAGCGCCATCCATACATCATCAATGGATGCAGTGAGCTTTTTGCTCAGGTTTGGGGAGAAGAATATGGAATCGGCGTTCGATCAGCTGTGGGAATGGGAACTTTGCCAGATAATATACCAGTGGAAGTAGAAGCTATGTTTGAGTTACACGAAGGAGCTTGATACCGCAGAAGCGCATTGTAGTATAAAAAAAAATGGTCTGTGAAACACAGACCATGGTAATTACAATTAGTTGAATTAATTATCCTAAGGTTCTACGAGTGCCTTGTAGGACTCGAAGACCGACATCACGTCCTTTACATAGTTCACCGCCAAATGCCCTTTGGCAAAGCCACTCTTGACAATAGGATCCCGGTAATAATCGGGATCACTTTTTAATTCTAAGAATTTGGAAACATCTGCCCAAGTCTGCGTGTTTTCACCAAATTTCATGGTCAATCTCCATGCATCTTCTACATGCCCATGACCGATATTATATGAAGCCAGAATAAATTTGAGACGCTCACTAGTATCTGGCACTCTTTCCATCCAGAACTTATCCAAATACCTCAAGTATCGAACGCCTCCCATCAAAGACTGTTGTGGGTCATTGGGATTATCCACTCCAAAGCGTTCCAAAGTCACTGGCATGAGCTGAAGCAAACCTTTTGCGCCAGCATACGAAGTAGCTACCGTGTCGAAACGGGATTCCTTATAAACCAATGAAGCCAATAAGCGCCAATCCCAGCCTAGCTGTTCCGCTCCATTTTTAATCATATCATCATAAACAGAAATCTGATTTCCTGCTAAAGACGAGAATGGGCTATTACTTCTGAAATAACTGTTTTTAGAATTCAGAAAATATTTTGCGTATAGATCAGGTATAAATCTCTTCTGTTTATCCTCGAGCCAATCATCCAGTGCAGTCAATAGTTTTGGAGAATTCTCCCTAACCACCCAAGATACATCTCCTTCTTTCTGAACTTTCCAAGATATATCCAACCCATCGTAATAGGTAGCATTTGCCTGCGCGATATTCTGATCAGCAATAGTCCATTTGATCGTTCCATCAGCCACTTGATCAATCAGTGTCTCCTCATGATCGGGAGTAGTCACAATCGTGTAGTTCAATAGAAGAGAATCTTTCAGAGTGCAAAGCTGAGTTTTATACACAGCACCTTCTCTTACATATATTGTATCAGAGGCTAATTGATCCCACGCAGTGATTTTTCCTGAGGATTCATTTCCGACGAGAACCGTGTTCATTTTTCCCAAAGGAATAGAAAAAGAAGCCTTTTCAGACCGTTCCATGTTCTTCTCAAGATTCATGGCAATCAAATCCACTTTTCCTTCCTGCAGGTAGTCAAAAGCTTTGTCTATGTCCGAAACCATCACCAAATGCAATTGAACATTTAATCTCTTAGCAAGGTCACGAAGTAGCTCATACTCATAGCCCATTCTACGTCCACGATAGATGTAGTAGCCCGTGGAATTATTATCCACTGCGGCACGGATAAACCCTTGGTTTTGGATCCCTGCAAGGTCAAGTATATAGACTTCTTCCTTGAATTTGGAGCCAAAGTTCTTCTCTATAAAGGTGCATTGCACACCAAAAAGAAGAAGCGTCAATAGGGAGAAAAAGAGTATTAATGATTTTTTCATTCACTAGAGCCATAAGACTCTGGATGTTACACGAAAGCCCATTTGGCAAATGCTGTGCCAAAAGAAAAATAAAGCATTCGTTAAAAAAAGCAAATAAAAAAACGAAGGCTATTGATGGGGCCTTCGTTTCATAACTAATCTTCTGAAGTCAACTGAAAGTCTTCGAAGCTATTTTGAAAGAAAATCTTTCCAGAAAGCCTTCTCAATTCGATTTCTTGTTCCTTGATGTTATATATTGAAGTGATGAGTCTGTTCTCTGCTGTCAGCAAATTTACCTGAGCATCCCTGAATTCAAGGTATGATGAGATACCCAATCTGAATCGTTCCAAAGCAATTTCAGAGCTTTCTTTCGCTACCGCATAATTCTTTTGCTCCACTTCTAGCAGATTACGATTAGTGGTATACGTATTAAAAGCCCTATGAATATCTGAACGCAACTGGATCTCATACTGGTCTACCGCATAAGACTGGATTTTCTGTTGCACTTTGGCATTTTGGATTCTTCTGTTCAAGGTAAATCCATTAAATACATTCAACTGGATATTGCCTCCATAATTAAATCCAGAACGCTGATTCTGAATCAAAATCCCTGCATCTGAATTGGAAGTATTATTGGCATAATTGGCATTCAGGTTAATGACTGGCAATCTGGAAGCACGGAGCTCCTTCATCTGAAGGAAAGCTACATTCTCTTGACGCTGAGTGATTAAGTATGTTTTATTCTCCAGAAAAGCATTCTCTACCAAGTTTTGAAGTAGTAAAGGTTCTCCGATGAGGATTGTATCCTTTACGACAAATTGTTCATCTGGATTCAAAGCCATCAGCTCATTCAGGTTAATTCGCGCATTTTGAATTACCTGCTCTTGTCCTAATAGCAAACTTAAATCAGAATTGTAATCAACTTCTGCTGTTAGAAAATCCCGCTTTCCTGCACCGCCTAGAGAATATTGAGCCTCAGCGATATCTAATCTAGACTGACTAAGTTCAAGTGTACGCGCTAAAACTTCCTGACGCTGAAGCTCCAAAACCAATCTATAATACGCAGAGGATATATTGGCTACAGTATTCTCCACAGCAATTTTCGCATCCAACTCAGAGATTTCCGTCAACACTCCAAATCGCTCCATAACTACAAAGCTTTCTGGGCGGAATCCGTATATAGCAGCCAAACTAAAGTTTTTGGATCTGGATTTTGCATTGTCGATAGTTCTAGGATTAGGATCTGTAGCAAAAACTTGTTCCACATCTTCGTTGCTATAACTTCTGGTATAGGCAGCATTTAGACTAGGCAGCAAATAATCGCCAGCACCAATACGCTTATTCCCTTCTTGAATAGCTACTGTTTCCACAGCGATTTTTACATCCAGATTATTCTCCAACCCCATAGTAATCGCTCTCTCCAAATCCAGAGATTCATTACTTTGGGCATAAAGGCTTGTTCCAATGATACTCAATAAGAGCAATAAGCTTAGTTTTTTCATTAAATTCTGGCTAATCTTCCTTCATTGGAAGTGAGATAAGTATAAATAGCTGGGATCACAAAAAGCGTCAAAACAGTCGCGAAAGCCAAGCCACCAATCACGGCAGCACCCATCGGCACACGACTTTCTGCCCCTGCACCTAGCCCAAGAGCAATCGGCAAAATACCCAGGATAGTAGATAAACTAGTCATCAAAATCGGTCTAAATCTTGCCACCGCAGCACCATAAATTGCTTCATGAACCGTCATTCCTGAGGCTTTTCGTTGGTTAGCAAATTCCACGATCAAGATCCCGTTCTTGGTAACTAGACCTATCAGCATGATTATACCAATCTGGCTGAAAATATTCAGCGTGAATCCAAAAGCCCAAAGCGTAAATAATGCACCAAAGAGTGCTAATGGCACAGTAAACATGATAGTAAGTGGATCCAAGAAACTTTCAAACTGTGCCGAAAGCACCAGATAAATCAAGACCAAGGCGAATAAGAATGCAAAAAGCAAACTGTTTGAGCTTTCTCTAAATTCCTTAGAAGGACCAGAAACGTCAGTAGTAAATGAGTCATCGAGAACATCAGCTGCGATTCGATCCATCTCTTTCAAACCATCTCCGATAGTATAGCCTTCGGCCAGGTTTGCTGAAACTGTTCCTGCTACGAATCTATTAAATCTATACAATTGTGGCGGCGTACTTTTCTCTGTCACTGATACTAAGTTGTCTAGCTGTACCAACGATCCATTTTCAGCACGTACATAAAGCATTCTTAGATTTACAGGCTCATTTCTATCCTCCAATCTCATTTCTCCCACGACTTGATACTGCTTACCATTCTTGATGAAATAGGCAAATCTCTGTCCTGAATAGGACAACTGAAGTGTTCTAGCTATTTCTTGGATAGACACACCGATATTTCTTGCTTTCGCCCGGTCTATTTCAATCTCTAGCTCCGGTTTGGTAAATTTCAAATTGATATCAGAGAAAATGAATATGGGGCTTTTACCAACTTCTTCCATAAATGTCGGAATCACTTCCTTCAGCTTATCCAAAGTAGGAGCCTGCAACACATACTGTACAGGAAGACCACCGCGTGAATTCCCAATAGACTGTGCTTGGGACGCAAAAGCTTTTACTCCAGTGTATGCCTTGAGTTTCTGATTGATTTCATTGAAATATTGCCCTTGGGTTTTATCTCTATTCTCAGCATCTGTAAGTATGAATCTCACAAATCCTGAATTAGTGCTGGATGATCCAAAACCTGGAGAAGTAACTGAAATCAATCCTCTTACATCTTCCTTCGGAAACTCGCTTTTGAAATCCTCCACCATTTGATCTATTACTCGATCCATGTACCCGAATGTCGCCCCTTCCGGACCGTTCATCCGTATTACGATTTCACCTCTATCCTCTGTTGGCGCCAGTTCAGTAGGTATTTCGTTGAACAACCAATAGATACCAAAGCCCATCAAACCTACCAATAGGAAGGATACCCAACGGAATTGCATAAACCATGAAAGTGCACCATCGTACTTGTCGTTGATCCAAACAAATATCGGTTCAGTAGCATTATAAAAACGGTTGTGCTTTTCCCTTTTTTTCAAAAGCTTAGAACTCAACATTGGAGTCATCGTCAAGGCCACAAAGGAGGAAATAATCACAGCTCCTGCTACCACTATCCCAAATTCACGGAATAGACGTCCAGTTGTTCCTGTCAAAAATATAACTGGTAAGAACACAGCTGCAAGTGCTACAGTAGTAGCAATAACTGCGAAGAAAATCTCTTCAGAACCTTGCTCAGCTGCTTTCTGAGGTTCTTCACCTTTTTCTATTCGAGTATATATATTCTCCAAAACTACAATCGCATCATCGACGACGAGTCCAATGGAGAGCACGATTCCTAGGAGAGTCAGTACGTTGATGGAGAAATCCATCAGGTACATGATAAAGAATACTCCAATCAGGGAAATAGGAATTGTCAATACAGGAATAAAAGTAGTACGCCAATCCCGTAGGAAAAGGAAGATAATCGCTACCACCAAGATAAACGCAGTGATAATCGTCTCCTGAACTTCTGAAATGGAGCTACGGATATATTTGGTGGAATCAAATCCGATCTCCAATCCTACATCTGCTGGGAGATCCTTCTTGATAAACTCTAAACGTCTATAAAATTCATCTGCGATTTCAATACTGTTTGAGCCAGGAAGGGGCACGAGCACCACACCAACCATTGGCACTCCGTCCCTTTTTAAAACTGTGCGTTCATTCAAGGCAGCCAATTCAGCTCTTCCTATATCCTGAAAACGTACAATATTATTTTGATCTTCTTTGATAATCAGATCATTGAATTCTTGTGGACTACTTAGTCTACTCTTCGTTCTTACAGAAAGCTCAATAGTCTCTCCTTCGATTCTTCCTGAAGGAAGCTCCACATTTTCACTTTGTACTTTGGATAAAACATCCAGTGGAGTCACTCCATAAGATGCCATTTTGAGTGGATCCATTCTCAATCGGATCGCGTACTCTTTTTCTCCCCAGATCTGAACCCGGCTTACTCCAGGAATGGTTTGAAGTCTTTCTTTGAAAATATTCTGTGCAATATCTGAAAGGTCCAACAGGCTCCTCTCGTCACTTTTCACATTTAAGAAAACAATAGGCTGGGAATCCGCATCTGCTTTGGATACAACTGGCGGCTCAGCATCAGGCGGAAGATTACGTTGTGCGCCAGAAACTTTATCACGTACGTCATTTGCAGCAGCTTCCAAATCCGCTCCCACATCAAATTCTACGGTGATGCTGCTTCCCCCATCATTACTTGTTGAGGTCAAAGATTTAATTCCCTGGATCCCATTAATTGCCTCTTCAAGAGGTTCAGTGATTTGTGCCTCGATTACATCGGCATTTGCCCCTACGTAGGTAGTCCTCACATTGATTACAGGAGGGTCTACACTTGGGAACTCCCTGATTCCTAATAGAGAAATGCCGATAGCACCAAAGAGCATGATGACCAGAGACATTACGATGGCCAATACCGGCCTGTTAATACTTATACTTGATAAGCTAGCCATGTTAGTTTATTTGAGTGAATTCAACAGGCGTTCCCGTCCTTGCTTGCAATACACCAGTGGTGAGCACCAGATCACCCACATCCAAACCACTCATGATTTGAACGTGTGTATCTGTACGTGTACCAATCTCTACCGTCCGCTCTTCGGCTTTATTATCGGCACCAACTACAAAAACTTTATACCCCTGCAATTCAGGAATTATAGATTCTGAAGGAACCATCAAGGCCTCTTCAGTTTCTCCTAATACAAAGCGGATTCTAACAAACATTCCTGGTAGATACCTTCTTTCCTTATTTGGGCTTTCAGCACGTAACTTTAATGTACGCGTGGCAGCATCTATCTGAGGCTCAAAAGCATATACTTTACCCATAACCTCCTCTGGGGTGGATTCATTAGAAAAATAAATAGGAGACCCCACTGAAACCTGATTAGCATAGCGCTCCGGAATGGAAAACTCAATCTTAATCGGATCGATATTCACGAAGTTTGCAATGATATCATTGGTTCCGATCACCGATCCTTCACTCACTTGCCTCAAGCCTAAAATCCCATTGAACGGAGCTCTAATTACAGTTTTGGAAAGCTGAGCTTCTACCAATTTCAAATCAGAAAGTGTAGTATTATATTGATTTAATGCAATATCATATTCTTCCTGGCTGATTGCTTCTCTAGCCAAAAGCTGCTTTTGTCTGTTTTCCTGTGTTTCAAAAAGTTTCTGAGTATACTGAAGCCGCTGAAATTGAGCTTGTAGCTCATCGTCATTCAGGTAGAGCAAAGGAGTTCCTTTACTTACGTATTGACCTTCTTTAAAAGAAATTTTGGTAATCAAACCAGAGATCTCAGTTCTCAGATCTACTGACTCGTTTGGTATAATAGTGCCAGTGATAGAAAGTTGATTTCTCAAAGTCTCACGCTGAAGCTTCACTACTTTCACCGGTAAATTTGTAGGCTCACCCGGGCCAGCGCCTGTCGATGCCACTCCCGTGTCATTGCTCTTGCGACTGTCCATCCTAGGGTAAATGTATGCCACCGCAGCAATCAAAATAACAGCAACGATCAATATGGTTTTAGTTTGCTTTTTCATTAGCTTAAAATTGCTTTTTTATGGTCATACCGATAGCTATCGGTAGGAATCTCGCGTGACAGATAATCATCCTGTTTTTTGACATTTAGAGTTATGCTCGATTTCATATAGAAAAGTAATAGGCTTATAGGGTTTGGTTCTGGAGAAATGCGAGTGACAACTGGTTAAATTCCTGCGGCCTTTCCACGTTTACTACATGTCCGCACTTCTTCAAAATATTCAGTACTGAGTTTTTATGCGTCTTAATTATTTTCTTCACTGGCTCCAAAAACATAACATCCTGATCTCCCATCACATACAGCGTAGGAATTCCTAAATCGGATTCCTTAAAGTATCTAAGAAGCGGATTAATATCCTTTGTCAATTGAAACCATCGTATAAATTCTTTCTGACAGAGTTTTTGAGCTTCTCGGACAAATAGATTTCTAGATTCAGCGTGTTGCTTACGTGGCATAATCACAAATGCGAACAGTCTGTAAAGCCACATGTAAGGAATCACACGCTTAAATGTACTCCCCAAGAAAACGAATATCCTGGACTGAGCGGTCAATCGGGTAATTGCACCAGCCATCACAAGAGATTTCACTCTCCATTGCTCCAACTCTGCTAGCTGACGAACGATGATAGTTCCTAGTGACACACCCATGAAATGCGCTGGCGGAATCTTCAGGTGATCCAAAACTTCAATTATATCCTCAGTCACTCCCTTAAAAGTATATTCTTCATTGTAGATCGCTTGGGGCAAATCAGCTGATTTACCGTGTCCACGAAGGTCAATGAGCAGTAGATTATACTTTTCTTTGAAGTCCTTGAGTTGTTTAAACCAAACCGCAGAGGATCCTCCTGCCCCATGTATAAACACGACCCATTCCTTACTCACCGAATGAGAAAATATTTTATAATACAACATGCTTGGTTAACCTTTAGACCTTTCACAAGGTTGTCAGAATACAAAAATAACTTACAATAAAACGGAAAAATCAATAAAACTTACTGATGGCAAATCTCCTCTATCAATGGGTAAAATAAAGGATACTCAAAATAACAAAGGTCGACATCAGGTATGATATTGATTCTTTTTAGTTATAGTAAACTGTAAATGCCTTCTAACGCCACACCACTTTAGCTTGAATAATGTAATCAAGCTAAATGGCACCCTCAAGGCTGATTTTCACAGTAATAAATAGAGCCTTTCTTCGCACTTATAACCTAGCGTACATCAACGTGTTTATTCATTACAAACCACAGCATAAAATGAAAAAGGCATCCCAGATCTGGGATGCCTTTAAACTTATATCATTAAATTCTTAGAATATATATCTCAAACCTATCTGCATACTCCAGGTAGTAGAGAAATTACTTACATTCTGGTAAGGAGATGTTGGTAATTGACCAGAAACTTGGTTCATCACATAGTTAGGGTTTGCACTAACTGAACCAGAGCGAGAAAGAAGGTTCTGAGCTCCGTTTGTTCTCTGCGAAATTCCCCAATCCTTGTTTAATAGGTTACCAAAGTTCACAACGTCTAAACTAACTTGAAGTGTATTTCTCTTCTCACCGATATTAGTGAAAATATCCTGTAGAACTCTCACGTCAAATCTGCTCAACCATGGCTGAACGATAGCATTTCTTGGCACATATCCACCTCTGTATTGCTCAAGATCATTATCTGCTACATACTGGTCGAAAGCAGTTCTTTGCTGCTCAGCAGTGTAAACTATATTGCCACTAGATACGATATTCACAAAGTTGAAATCTGCAGTATTTGCTGGAATGTATAGAAGATCTGCATTGATACCATCACCATTTAGATCATTTCCATAAGTGTAAGAAAGTCTACCTTGGTTTGCGCCTGTGTAATACACGCCAATAGTAGTTGCAAGAAAGTTTGCATATTCCACTCTGTAGCTCATGTTAGCTACTACTCTATTTGGTAAAGCAAAATCTGAGATATTCAAACGCTGATCATTAGGCGAGTTGATATTTGGAGAAGCTCCCCAAGCAGAACTTGCGCTAGATCCAGAATTGGAACTAACCTCTTTTGCAGCTGAGTAAGTATAAAATACACTTCCTGAGAAGCCATTGTATTCAGGAACAGACAAACCAATGGTTGCACTTACAGCATGACCTTTCACGTCAGTGTTAGTCAAGATAGTTGCATTATTAGCACCCAAAGCTGAGTTATAAGCTACACTAGTACCTGGTAATACAACCTCTCTGTTATCTCCAGCACTATTCATTTTGTTTGTTGAAATAGCTCTGTTTGCTCCGAATTGGAATACACCATTGATATCTTTAGTGTAAAGGAGATCAGCAGTCAACATAAATGGAGAATCACCCAACTGGTAATCAGCTCCTAAACTAGATCTCCATACCATTGGCATTCTGAAATCTGTATCAACCAAAGCAAATGAATTTGGTGCACCTTGAGTTGGATTCTTGATGAAGACATTTTCAGCGCCTACAGGAGGATTTTCTACATAATAGTATTTCTCAGGCTGGAAAGTCATATTCCCAATCCATCCAGCAACATCACTATAGCTACCAGGCTCCACAGTATTTTGTAAAACACCTGCTCCTGTTGGCATATTTGTCAACCATACAAAAGGAACTCTACCAGAGAAGATACCTGTACCACCTCTTACAATTAGGCTTCTATCACCCATTACGTCATAGTTGAATCCGAATCTTGGAGACAACATCACACGAGATTTTGGCCAGCTACCTGAATCGTAATTCTTAGGCTTATAATCTGTACCTAATAAGGAAAGATCGTTGATCGCCTCGTTTGGAGTAAGATCGTTCAAATAAATTGGCAATTCAGCTCTTAAACCTAGCGTCAAAGTCAATTGATCATTTACAGCGAACTTGTCTTGAGCATAAAGAGATGCTAAACCGAAATTCACTCGTGCATAAGTCTCTTGTCCTTCATATGGATAAGTCAAGGCAAACATGATTGGTGCAACTTCATTTGGAGTACCTGTAGTTAAGAAATCTTCTACCGATGAATATCTGTAATATGAAGTTCCTTCTCTAACAAAACTATTTCCAAATTTCTGAATCTCAAATGCTGCACCTCCGGTGAATGTATGACGACCTTCAGTATAAGTCAAGTTGTCGATAAATGAGAAATTGTCATTTATCACATCATTGTTATAAGAGAATAGCTCAGTACCAAAGCTCATGTAGTTGGAATTTCCATCCCCTCTTCCACCACCATCCCAGATATCAACCATAGGGAATTCAGCACCCGGTGTTGTTCTGGTATCTTGGATTTTGGAGTAAGTAGCCAAAAATTGGTTGGATACTTTAGCGCTTAAGTAAGAGTTCAATTCAGCTGTTAAAGATCTCACTGTATTTTCGAAGCCATAAGCTGCGTTTTCAAAAGCCATAGAGTTTTGACTAACTCTTTGTGCTGAACCAGGAGTTCTAGGTCTTGGTCCTGAAGATCCATTTGTAATCTGAGGAGAAGTACCTACTACTTGGTTGTAACGTACAGCTAGCTTATGCTTATCGCTGATGTTCCAGTCAATTCTAGCCAAAAATTTAGTGCTTGACTGCTCTGCTTCATTCGCAAATCCTTGGTATCTACCTGGATCATAGCCCCACTGATTGATCAAGTGACTTTGTACAGCTTCAAGATCAGTTACTGTAGTTCTTGCAATGTTGTTATCAGGATCAGCAACACCATTTGTAGATGCCTTCCAAAGGTTAGCACCGGAAGCATTTGCTCCTGTGTTCACTTCTCTTTCAGCATTTACGAAGAAGAATAATTTGTTTTTGATGATTGGACCACCAAGTCTAAAACCGAAGTTATTTGTTGCAGCATCTGTAGCTTCTAGTTCAGTTTCACCAATTTTCTTCCCTTGCAAGTTTTGGTTTTTGTTGAAATAGTAAGCAGAACCAGTAAAGGTATTTGTACCACTACGAGTTACAGCATTGATACCTGCTCCAGTGAAACCAGATTGAGTTACATCAAAAGGAGCAATGTTTACAGAAATTTGCTCAATTGCGTCCAAAGAGATTGGCTGAGAATTTCCACCTGGAAGTGGGTTACTGCTCAAACCAAAGCCATTGTTGAAGTTTGCTCCATCGACCTGAAGATTGTTATATCTAGAATCACGACCTGCGAAAGATGTTCCATTTGCTTGTGGAGTCAATCGGGTGAATTCCGTAACAGATCTGTTGATCTGAGGAAGGTCAGTCAACTGCTTAGTAGATATACTTGTAGAAGTACCTGTCTTGTTGGAATCAAATTCCGAAGATTTTGATGCAGAAACGATCACTTCACCAAGTTCTGTACTATCATCGTTAAGCATTACTGAAAGCGCATAAGGCTCTCCAAGTCTTAGAACCACATTGCTGTAGGAAGAAGCTTGGTATCCAATAAAGCTAACTTGAATAGTGTAAGGACCACCAATTCTCATGTTTGGAATGGTAAATCTGCCGTCTAAGTTTGTGACAGCTCCGTAACGAGTACCAGAAGGCACGTGCGTTGCAACAACATTCGCCCCTGGAAGAGTTTCTCCCTGCGCGTCCACTACTTGTCCTACGATAGAACTTGTGGTGACCTGTGCTTGTGACACGCCGATAGTTGCAATCACAACCAATACGAGTGAAATCAAACTTTTAAGTAAATTTTGCCTCATAATTTGTACGTTTTGATATAAGTTGGTTTGAAATAAATTCCAGATACAAAGGTAAATTCGCCGTTTGGGATGTAGGGGTACTTACCGTTAAGTTTTACGCCTCAAATTTCACAATTTTTAACAATTTGTTAACATTGATAGGTGAATAATATTCTGTTTTTGACAGAAATAATATGTTTCACCATTCATTGATTAGGAAATACCCCCTTAACTTAGAATATTATTCTAAATTAAATCCAGTCCATTACCAAATTGTTAAGACATGTTTTAGCCAAATTTATTTTGGTTTATTCGTGCTAATTCAAATTATTAATTTCATATTTTAACTTCGTTCAAAATTTATAACTCCTTGAAAAAGAAAAATATATTGTGGCTTTACCTGTTTTTATTCGCTTCCATGACGGATATGGCCTTTATCTTAGAACAAAAAAATGAGCTAAGATTTTTTTCCAAACCTCTGATTATTTTAGGTTTAGCACTCTATTTCTATCAAATAACCAAACCAATTTCCACGACTTTATTGGCAAAGTCAGTTTTAAGTGGACTGATTTTCTCCTTACTCGGAGATATTTTACTTCTTTGGGACAACCTTTTCATCTATGGAATCGGCGCATTTCTCATCGCTCATGTGTGTTACATCATAGGATTCAAAGTAGCACAGAAAGCACCCGAATCCATTTTGAATGTAAACTTCGTAAAGACCTTCTTCATCAACCTACCAATATATTTTGTCGCAGCTTTTATATTCTATATGATCAACCCCAATTTGGGAGTGCTCAAAATCCCTGTCATAGTATACATCATCACTATCGTAAGTATGCTGACCACCGCCAGAGAGCGCTATGGCAAATGCAATACTGCTTCCTTTTGGCAAGTTTTTATCGGTGCCAGTCTTTTCTTTATTTCTGATGGACTGATAGCACTAGACAAATTTTACCAGGAAATTCCTGATGCTAGTTTAATGATCATGGGAACCTACGCAATTGCCCAATTAATGATCGTGATGGGAGTTCGCTCCTATATTATCCAACCGAGTTTGAAGTGACTATGATAAGGAGTGAGTGCTTGTAGAACCGGAATTGGAAAACTTTACAAAAAAGAAGGATTTAGCGGATTGAATACCGCATTTATGCTAGCCGGAGCGAATAGCACGCTACTTTGCCTTTGGCCAGTATATGATTTTGGAACCATGCTTCTTATGCAGCAAATGTATAAAGACATCCTATAGGAGGGCAGCAATATTACAGCAGCACTGAATCAAATTAAACGAGATATGGCAACTGGAAAATATGGTTCAGATGCTCAAGTTCCTTCGATCTGGGCTCCATTTGTTCTTAATGGCAACTAGCAATTCTCAAAGTTTCGGAGCTCTCCGATGCTTCGTCCCTTGCTCATAGCTATAAGTCAAGCGGATCAAAGTAGGCTCAGCATACATCCTTCCAAGAAACTGAAGCCCTGCCGGAAGATTTCCTGAGCTAAAGCCCATAGGAACAGTAAAGGCAGGCTGACCTGTAGCCGGAGCAATGATCTGCGAGTTGTCACCTCGGTATTCTTCTTCAAATCGCTCGATAAGCGCTGGGCGATTATTCCAGGATGGGTAAACCAAAACATCCAAATGAAGTGAATCCATAGTTTTCTCTATTGCTTCACGAAAAGCTACTCTTCGCTCATCTTCGTATGCATTTCCGCAAGGAATCTCTGAATTGCCTCTTCTCAAAGAATTCTCGGAAAAAGAGGCTATTCGTCCGCGGGCAAAGTCTGACTTTGTGCCTACTCGAATCACATCTTCTAAGCTGCTCATCGTATCTCGCTTGACATAGGTTTGAAGAAAGTCTTCCAAATCAGCACGGAAAGTAGGACACCATTGATCTTGTCTCAATTCATCAAAATTTGGAACGGCAACCGAATCTACAAGTATGGCACCTAATCCCTCCATATCTTTCAATGCTTGGTTGAAAAGCGCAGAAATCTCCGGATCGGGATCATTTTCACTCAGGGTACGGAATACTCCAATCCGAGCTCCTTTCAGTCCATCTTTATCGAGGTATTGGACATAATTACTTTCTGCTTTTCCTTCTGAATAGGCGGTTAAAGGGTCTTTTGGATCTATTCCAACCATGACCTGAAGGACACGGGTGGCATCTTCAACACTTTTGACCATTGGTCCGACTACGTCATTTCGCAGATAAAGCGGCACAATTCCTTCTCGGCTAACGAGCCCAAGTGTACTTCTGAATCCAACCAATGCATTATGAGAAGAAGGACCTCGAATCGAATTACCAGTATCTGTACCCAAGCCTATCACAGCCAAATTAGCGGCTATTCCAGCACCCGTACCTCCACTGGATCCCGCAGGCACATAATCTAAATTATAAGGATTCCGAGTGATGCCAGCAGTAGAACTCTCCGAATGCATTGCCGAAAAAGCCCATTCTGCCATGTTTGATTTAGCAATAATGATTGCACCCGCTCCTTCTAGTTGCTTAATAATAAAGGCATCTGTCTCAGGATAAAAATCTGCTAATGCCAATGACCCTGCAGTAGTCGGCATACCAATCGTATTAATATTGTCTTTAACAATCATTGGGATGCCATGAAGCGGTCTGAGAACTCCAGTTTCTTTGAACTCTTCGTCCAATGCTTTGGCGATCTCCAATGCCTTTGGGTTTACGATTGTCAGCGCATTGATTTTAGGGTTTACCGAATCAATACGAGCGAGGTATGCCTCCACCAATTCCACTGAGGTCAATTCTCCAGCCGAATATTTCTGATGAATAGACTCAATGGATAGTGTCTCCAAATCGAGAACTTGGGTCTTCTTTTCCGGAAGACAGGCTGAAAAAAGTAGCAGACAAACAAAAAACGTGATTAATCTATTCATGGCAGTAAATCTAACGGGGTTTAAATCTTTTCGAATTTCTCTACAGTTCGCTCGGTCATCACGTCTCCAGTATGCTTGGTAGTTTGTGGCTCAAAAAGCAAAAGCCAAACTTCCTCTTCTGCTATGGGATAATGCTCTACACCTCTGGGAACAATCAGCATTTCACCTTCATTTAAAGTTACACTTCGATCGCGAAACTCAATTCTGAGAGTGCCTTTGATAATCAGGAAAAGTTCATCCTCTCCTTTATGATCATGCCAGACAAATTCGCCTTTAACTTTGGCCAGCTTTACATCCTGACCATTGAGTTCGCCAATAATTTTAGGACTCCAATGTTCCTTGATCAGATCAAATTTTTCGTTCAGATTGACTTTGTTCATGATAAAGCATGATATGTTAATAAATATCCAAACCAGGGTACCGAGGTTTTCTTTTCAAAATTTAGGATAAAATTTTCAGGGAAGTCCTATAAATCAAGGTTTATCCCAGATCTATTTCTCTACTCAAAAAAACCACTCCCCGTCAAGATCGGATAAACTCGACCTGAAAAGGAGTGGTCAATTGAAAAAAACTGTCTCGGGGGGCAAATACGGGTGGTCTCTTCAGTAAAATTAATGTTGATGATCCATTCTATGCTTTCTAAGAATGTCCGCACCAAAATCATTGTTGTTTTGTCTTAAAATGGAGTGGATATGATTGGCATTATCCAAGAACCCAACATTATCGTATTCGATGATAAAGTCTGGACTGTGGATCAAATAATAATGAGGCTTCATAGGTTCCAAGCTCCCGATCCAAGAGAAGTAAACTTCGCCTAAACCTCTCTCATGAAGAATTGCCATGTATTCTTCAGCTTTCTGTATTTCCAAGTTTCGGACATATTCTTCTATGAGGTAATGAAGTATTTTTTGTTGGTCGGGGTTGAGTTCGGATCCTTTTATCCCACTAAAATCAGTAATCCACTGCGGTCTATCAGGGCTGGTAATAATATCTCCAGGTACTTTATCTTCAAAAACAGCTTTTGCCTTTTGGCTTTCATCGAGAAGGTTTACAAACCAAAACCCGTAATCCTCCTCCTTGCTCAAAGGCCTTAAACCAGCATATTGAGTTTCCTCAACTACAGCAGGATCTGATCCAAAAAACAGTGGCGTTAACGCATATTCTGAACCTGTCGCAGTCAAGTTAATCGAGATATGGTGCCCCTCGAATTTAAGACCCCAAACGCCATCTGCCTTAGGTTCTCCCCAGATTGCCACATAATAATTTCCATAGTCCCAATTAAGTCCACGAATCATTTTCATAGAACTTTCAGGAACTTCTCCTTGCTTAAATTTGATCTCAAGCAGTTCGTGCTATAATCATCCACCTGCATTATGCTGAACGTTTTCAAATATCCTTATGAGCTAAAAACTGCACTCAGAATCTTATGGAATTTGATCATTGATTCCTCCGAAAGGTCCCCATATCTAAGTCCTGCACTTGGAGCGAGACCGAGAGGCAGATTTGTCCATTTAGTCCGCATGCTGTCCTCCATTGAGAGCATCACTTGATTTTTTTGATCAGAATCAAGAGACTCTATAAAGGACTGAATAGTAGCAAGTTATTTTTCAGCCGTTTGGGAAATAGCTATTTGCCCAAACAGGAAAATAATGCAAAAAGTTAAAAGCGATTTCTTTGCTAAACTTAATTGAGATACCATTCTTAAGACTTTTTGATAAATGTTTTGGTTTGAATTTCTGAGCCAGGCTGGAAAGTATGAATCGTCATTTTTCCATGGGCTGATTCGGGTTCAAAATGGATTCTCATATAAGATCCATCATGAAGACCAGGATACTCGAAAGTATTTTCTCCTAGATAATCATAAGAATCTCCAAATACTTCATTTTTTATCCAAAGTTTTCCAGCACTTTGAAAAAGCTCAACTTCGCTACCATCGCCATCTTCTGGCCCGTATGTTCCAATCAGTTTATCCATAGAAGCATTTTCCATGCTGAGCTTTTTGGCTAGGCCGACATTGAAAACCACCGTGTTGCCACCATTAGCCCCCATACTTACATCAAGAATTCTATTTTTAGCAACATCCGCAGATGCCCATGCATCTTTCTTGATATTTTCATCTCCGGAAAAATAAAGTTGAGTGACTAAGGTCTGATAGCCATCAGCAGTGATCATAAGATGAAAGTGAGCTGGACGAATCATGCCTCCACCTGCATCATAGGGAACTGGAAGGATAGTTTCGAAATCATATTCTCCCTTTTCATTCGTAAATCCTGTGGCTCTATAATCATAGGCAGGAGTGGAATTATCGTACACACCGTCCGCATCGCAATGCCACAATTCCACTTTGGCGTTTTTGTATGGCGTGGCGCAATCTTGATTCAAAACCAATCCCTTTAGTTGAATCGGAGAACCTGTTTTCCCTGGAATAGTCAGGTTACTTCGCACTGGACTATTAGGTCTATAAAATGGCCCAAGTATGTCAGTGGTTGTTTCGCAATCGCCAATAAATTTTTTGCCGTCAAATTGGATGAATCCAAAAGAACTTACTGCAACTACGCTTAAGGCAGAGGATTGAATAAATTGTCTTCTTTTCATGGTTTTTGGGGTTAATCCAAGAGAGTATTAGCCATCCTGTGATATGGATATATCTATTGGAAAAGAGTAAAAGTAAATTCCATATGCGTTAAGCTTGAAAAAGCTTCTGTTAATCTTGATATCGAGTCTTGATCAGATTTATTCGGATCAAAAGGTAAAGCACTCAGCTAAACAGATTCAATTAGATGTGCCTATTTGTAAGCTATAGCAGCACTTGCCGGACCTGCTAGTGGAATTATTTCGCATGATTTAAATCCAACTGATTTTGCCCATTTGCTAAAATCTTTGAAGGTATAATCAAACCCACCTGGTGTTTCGATCAACATATTTAGGCTCATCATCATACCAAAGAGATTTCGAGACCTATCATCATCGATGATGTTTTCTATAGCTACAAAGACCCCTCCCTCAGGTAAGGTATCATAGGCTTTTTGCAGGAGTTGAATTTTCTGCGATTCATCCCAATCATGTAGTATATTCCCCATGACAATGATGTCTGCTGCTGGAATCGGGTCAACAAAAAAATCTCCACTTTTGGCCTTTACTCGATCTTCCAAATGAAGCTTTTTGATCGTTTCCCTTGCAATAGGTTCAATAGCAGGCAGGTCAAAACTAGTGCATGTCATATGAGGATTTTCCTTTGCAACCATTAGTGAAAGGTACCCTGCAGACCCACCTGCATCTGTTAAAGTTTTAAAAGGCGAGAAGTCAAATTTCTTCGCGAACGTCATGAAATTACCCAATTGTACTCCAGTCATTCCATTCACAAAATTTTCCAGTATTTCTGGGTCCTTATATATTTCCTCAAAGATATTCACTCCATGCTTTGCTTCATTTTGAGGTGTCCCGGTTTTCAAACCTTCTTCCAGATTTTCCCAAAAACCATAGAGCCTTTTGTTCATCATTTCCAAAATCCCACCTATGTAGGACGGCTTATTTTTATCCAAAAAGACTTCAGTGTCCAAAGAATTGGAATAAAAAGCCTCCTCTAAAATGCCAGTGCGAGTTAAAAAACCAAAGCCCGTCAAGGTATCTAAGAAGTCAAAAAAGTGTCTATCCGTACAATTCAGATTCAGTTGACTCTTTAACGCTCGAGCAGATTGATCTGGGTGTGCTGCAAGTTTGGTGAAAATTTGAAAATCAACGGCTGCTAATAAAACCTTGCATGCCATAAAACCTGAACCAATTTTCAAGATGTTTTCTGGATTGGGTTGTTGTGCTGTGTTTTCCATGAGGATTGGATTTAAAAGTGTCTAACAGAAAAAAACAAGTCTTGACCTTCTTTTGAATTCAGCTCAACACTAAAAAAATTAGCCAAGTTGAATCAAGTCAACAAATCAAAAATTATAGTTTCTGGCTAAGAATTTAACCATTAATATTAGAATAGTTAAACCAATTGATAAAAATATTTAAAAAAAGTGCCTTGGATTGTATTATAGCATTCAAAATCCGAGTCAAATGTCGAAATAAATCATTCCATTCATTATCAGTACATTAACTATAAATTAAAAAAGCTGTCTCATTTCTGAAACAGCTTTTTTTGTATATGATTTATTTGGTCGAAAGATTTTTCGCTACAAGGCGAATGTTGATTCGACTCTACTTTTTAATCGCTAACTGTATAGAAAGCTCCTTCAATTGCTCATCCGCAATGCTACTTGGAGAATCGATCATTACGTCTCTTCCAGAGTTATTTTTCGGGAATGCGATGTAATCTCTAATTGAATCAGAACCACCGAAAATCGCGCACAATCTATCAAAGCCGAAAGCTATTCCACCGTGTGGTGGTGCTCCGTATTCAAAGGCTTCCATCAGAAATCCAAACTGCTTTTGCGCTTCTTCCTCTGTGAATCCAAGATGCTTGAACATCAATTGCTGGGTAGCTCTATCGTGAATACGAATTGATCCGCCTCCGATTTCCACTCCGTTGATCACCAAATCATAGGCATTTGCACGAACAGCTCCTGGATCAGTATCCAAAAGCGCCATGTCTTCCTTCTTAGGAGAAGTAAACGGATGGTGCATTGCATGGAAGCGTGAAGTCTCCTCATCCCACTCTAATAATGGAAAGTCCATCACCCAAAGTGGTTTGAAAACTGTCCGGTCACGAAGCCCAAGCTCTTCACCCATTTTCAGACGAAGCTCGGAAAGTTGCTTACGCACCTTATCAGCATCTCCGCTTAGGATCAACATCAAGTCTCCTTGTGCTGCTCCAAAGGCATCTGCCCAATCCTGAAGATCATCAGCAGAATAAAATTTATCCACAGAAGATTTGATCGTGCCGTCAGCATTGTATTTGGCATAGATCATGCCTTTTGCTCCGATCTGAGGACGTTTTACCCAGTCAGTCAGCGCGTCCAGTTGCTTACGTGTATATTCCGCAGCTCCTTTAGCACAGATACCTACTACCAATTCTGCATTATCAAAAATGCTAAAACCTTTACCTTGGGTAAGTTCATTCAGCTCAACAAATTTCATGTCAAAACGAACGTCTGGCTTATCATTGCCATAAAACTTCATGGCATCCGCATATGTCATTCGCTTCACTTCTTCCAATTCCACACCTTTCACTTTACTAAACAAATGCTTAGTCAAGCCTTCGAAGGTATTTAGGATATCTTCCTGAGTCACGAAAGCCATTTCACAGTCAATCTGAGTAAACTCAGGCTGGCGATCTGCTCTCAAATCCTCATCACGGAAACACTTTACAATCTGGAAGTACCTATCAAAACCAGAAACCATCAGCAATTGCTTGAAGGTCTGTGGGGACTGTGGCAAGGCATAGAATTCACCTGGATTAGTACGGCTAGGCACTACAAAATCACGTGCTCCTTCTGGAGTGGACTTGATCAAAACCGGGGTTTCTACCTCGATAAAATCCTGCGCATCCATGTATTTACGCGTTTCCTGCATCATTTTATGACGCAGTTGAAGTTTCTCACGAACTACATTTCTACGAAGGTCAAGGTATCTATATTTCATACGGAGCTCTTCGCCACCGTCAGTCTCATCTTCGATGATAAACGGAGGTACTTTCGCCGCATTGAGCACATTAAGTGCTGTTACTTTGATTTCTATAGATCCGGTTGGGATTTTATCGTTTTTGGAAGTTCGCTCGATTACTTTTCCAGTAGCCTGAACGACAAACTCACGGCCTAACTCAGACGCTTTTTCCAATAATGCTTTTTCGCTGGAATCCTCTTCAAAAATCAATTGAGTCAAACCATATCGATCGCGAAGATCGACCCAGATTAAGCCTCCTTTATTTCTTACTCGCTGTACCCAGCCTGCAAGAGTTACTTCTTGATTTACGTGATCCAGGCGAAGTTCGCCACAAGTATGCGTTCTCAGCATGTTTATTTAGTTTTTTTTGGGAGGTCAAAGATAAAGAAATGACCGTGAGAACACACGAATCATTGGATGATTAGCAATCTTTTCGGCAATTTCTTTGAGATTTTCACACAAAACCAATCAGTTCTTCAAGAAAAGGCAAAATATCTTAACATTCGAAAGAAATCACCTTTTACGATTTTAAAATAAAATAATAACCTCGTTCTATTCGTTGGTATGATAGTTGGGTAAAGACTATCAAAAGGTTTCCACCTCAAAACTTGGAATAAAAGCCCTTTTTTGTTTCATTTAGTTAAATTTCACCCCCCTTAATAGTAAAGATTAATGAAAAAGACTTGGATAGGAATTGCTGCACTCATTATCACCATAGGAGCAGCATCTTCACTCCAATTTTTCAGCCTGCCATTTCAAACCGAAAAGGAAGCAGAGATTGTTGAACCACCATTGATTGATTCCCTTGCGAATCAGGTTTTTCTCTATGGAATCAACGTCACCGGGCTGAATATTGTAGAAGGTACAGTAAGTAAAAATCAAACGCTCGGATCTATTCTTGCTCCATTCAATGTCCCCTATCAGATTATTGATCAAATCGCCAAGAAGTCAAAGGCTATTTTTGACGTAAGAGGCATAGCCGCCAACAAAAAATTCACAGTAGTAACTCCAGCTGATTCATCTCAGGCTGCATTTTTCATCTACGAACCAAATCCTGCAGAGTATGTAGTCTTCAATCTGGACTCCATTGATATCTACAAAGCAGAAAAACCAGCCGAATATAGAACCAAGGAAGCTGGCGGAATTATCAATTCCAATCTTTCGGCTGATATGACTGGTCTAGGTATTACTTATGATATCATTGATCAGTTTGCTGATTTGTATGGATGGTCTATTGATTTTGGAGCCTTGCAAAAAGGTGATCAGTTCAAAGTGACTTATCAGGAAAAAGTAATTGACGGTATAGTTGTGGGTGTTTCTGATATTCAGACGGCATTTTTTGAGCATAAAGGCGAGCCATACTATGCCATTCCATTTGAGCAAAATGGAGAAGTCACTTTCTTCGACCAAAATGGAGACAGTTTCAAAAAAGCATTCTTAAGAGATCCATTAAAATATTCTAGAATTAGTTCTAGATATAACCTGAGAAGATATCATCCAGTACAAAAGCGCTACAAAGCACACTTAGGTACAGACTACGCTGCGCCAACAGGAACCGATATCCGATCTGTAGGAGAAGGAACAGTAGTAGATGCGCGCTATACTTCAGCAAATGGCAATTATGTGAAAATCAAACATAATGGCACATATACTACGCAGTACCTTCACATGTCAAAAATTGCTAAGGGCATTAAGCCTGGTGCACGCATCAAACAAGGTCAAGTGATCGGCTATGTAGGCAGCACTGGCTTGGCTACAGGTCCACATCTTTGTTTTAGATTTTGGAAAAATGGCAAGCAAGAAGATTGGTTGAGCGAAAAGATTCCACCTTCCGAACCAATTGCTTCAAAAAACAAATTGGCTTTTGAATCGACGAAAGCTGAATACATGGAAAGATTAGCTTCTATTAGACTTCCAGGTGATCCACAAAAATTAGTGGCGGCGACTCCAAAGCCTGCTACTTTACCCAAAGGAGAGTAAAAGACTCTTTTGATAACATACTAGCGCAGATCTCTGGATTTGCGCTTTTTTTAGTTCAAGTCTCATGACTTGGACTTATTTCACTGCAGTCTTCATACTGCTCAAGGTAGACTTGTAATTGAAGTAGATTATTTTTAGAATGATATTGATTGAATAACAAAGTCTAGCTAGTAGAGAAAATCACTTCCACTATCGTTTAAAATTGATTTGTGCAGTCAGGAGACTGCATTGGTTTGGGTCCAAGCCCGCCTGGCGTCGGACAGGTCTGAAGACTTGAACCAATAGAGGTTCCGCTCTCTGCGTAATCCTCTGAGTCCACCGCGGTAAACATCTATTACGTAACTTGCAGCCTTAATCCATTTTCTATTTCCAGTGGAACCAGATCAACAAATACGAATCAATAAATACCTCAGTGAAGTTGGCTTTTGCTCTAGACGAGCAGCTGATAAACTGTTGGAGGAAGGCCGAATCACCATCAACGGTATAGTACCTGAACTCGGTACTAAAGTCGGATCAACTGATGTGGTAGCAGTAGATGGAAAGCCAGTAGGCAAACCTATACAGGCTCATACATATATTGCATTTAACAAGCCAGTCGGTATAGTGAGCACTACTGACACCAAAGGTGAAAAGGATAATATCATTGATTACATCGGACATCCTCAACGCATTTTTCCAATAGGAAGATTAGACAAAGACAGTGAAGGCTTGATTTTGCTGACAAGTGAAGGTGATATCGTGAACAAGATTCTTCGCTCCAAAAACAATCACGAAAAGGAATACATTGTCACGGTAGACAGACCTGTCAATGATGAGTTTGTTCGACTGATGGGTGCCGGCGTTCCTATTCTAGACACAGTCACTAATCCTTGTAAAGTAGAACCGATCAGTAAATTCAAATTTCGTATTATACTCGCTCAAGGTCTCAATAGACAAATCCGCAGAATGTGCGAGCACTTTGGCTTTAAAGTCGTTCAGTTGAAGCGCATCCGAATCATGAATGTGCATTTGGACATCCCTGTAGGAAAATGGCGTGACCTGACTGAAAAAGAAATGGTGGAGATCAATGAGATGGTTTCAGATAGTTCGAAGACTTTTGATTAAGTGGATTTTACAGCTAAAGTCATATTGGTACTTTTTGATGGTCAGGCTGAGCGAAGTCGAAGCCCTGCTAAAATTGTCCTCGACTTCGCTCGGACTAACGCATTTCCGCTGTGCAGCTTCTCTATAAGCTCACTTCTTTATATCATTCCGGTTGTGCTGCTTGTGAAGAAGCAGCATAGCCTAACTCAAATTTACTTCTGATAAACTCGGACATAGTCCACCACATATTCTTTAGGAAATGAGGTTCCGCTTGGATCCCCTCCATTGCCTCCTATCGCAAGATTGAGTAAGATATAATGTGGCTGCTGAAAAGGATTGGAACCATCAGGATTGACTGTTCTGGCTAAATCAACTTCATTGAGTAATTCATCATCAAGAAATAGTTTGATGGACTTATCAGTCCACTCCATTCTCCAAATATGGAATTTACTTGGCCATTCAGGATCCTTTTCCAAGAACTCGGCAAATGGTATTTTGGCCTCATCCCATTTGGCATTGTATTGTCCTTCATCTGCCCAGGCTGCATTGGCAAGGATGGTCGCCTGACCTTTTACACGATAATATTCCATCACATCGATTTCACCATTGGATGGCCAAGGCTTTGTAATTCCCAGAGTCCAGATCGCTGGCCACATGCCCATTGCTGTGTCTATTTTGGCCCGTACCTCCATGATACCATACTGAAATTCATACTTCCCACGTGTATTTATACTTGATGATGTGTACTCGGCAAACTCCCGATTTATCTTCCAATTCTTACTTTCAGAATCAAACCTAGGGTTTTTGATTTGCTCTCTTTTTCCAGTGATGATAAGCCTTCCATCTTCTACTAACGCGTTGGGTTCCTGATACCATTGCAACTCATTATTTCTCACAAAGCCTTTTTCAAAGGACCAAAAAGCTGAATTTACTTGACCCTTGGAATCAAACTCATCTTGCCAAACAAGTTTGTAATCTGTTTCCTTTGCGTTGAATTGGGCGAAGACATTAGAGGTAAAAACAAAAAATAACGTTAGGAAAAGAAAACTGTATTTAGTCATTTTTAGGGAAGTGGGAAATGTAGTAAGAGTCAAGATAAGCCAATCTAGCATTCATCAAAAGCTTTTAACTCATCATTTAAATGATAAAGCAGTATGAATTTTGGAATAAATACTAATAAATATGGTTATAAACTTGATTCTAGAATACCTTTACGCAAAATGCTTAAAAGCACACTCTACATATGGCTTTGCACTGTTCTGGTGATGAACAGTATGGTGTATTCGGTGATCAAAGTGAGTTTCACTATGAATCAGAAATACATCATAGACAACTTCTGTGTCAATACAGACAAACCTATGATGAATTGTGACGGAAAGTGTTATCTCGCAACTAAGCTCAAAGAAGAGCAGGAAAGACAGGGAAACACGCCAGCTTTAACCTTCAGTCAGGACTTCGGGATTTATATTTCAAATTCCGCTTTAAGCTATCTTCATCCTACAAATTCCATCGAGCCTTTTGCTCATGAATCTTTTTACCAAAACTGGTTTGGCCAAACCATCTCTAAAGAAATCGATCATCCGCCACAAGCGTGATTTTTTGATCGATAAACCGATTTCTTATTTCAAAATTACAACTCATGCGATTTCAATTCCCTGCTTGGCTAGGGTTGATCTGCGTGTGTGGCCTAGTTTCCTGCGGAAATACTGAAGAAAATCCCATCATTGGACCTAGTCAGATTTCATTGGATGGACCGGATTATTTTCCGGCCAATATTGCCATGCCCGCCGACAATCCACTAACTGTGGAAGGAGTGCAGCTTGGGCGAATGCTTTTCTATGAAAAAAAGCTTTCGTCTGACGGCACAATTTCCTGTGGTTCATGCCATCAACAGCAAAAAGCATTTTCTGACGGCAAGCAATTTAGCTTGGGTGTCAGTGACTCCCTTGGAAATATGAATGCTATGTCACTGTCCAATCTTCATTGGCAAAACAAATTCTTCTGGAATGGCCGAGGGGCTTCGCTTGAAGCTCAAGCAGTTCAGCCGATCGAAGACCAACGAGAAATGAATCTTCCAATAGAAGAAGCAGTCAGCAGATTGCAAGCTGACTCTCAGTACCCTAGTCACTTCAAAAGCGCTTTTGGCACGGAAGAAATCACTTCGGATCTCATCGGGAAGGCCTTGGCTCAATTTGAGCGGACGCTGATTTCTGCCAATTCAAAGTTTGATGCCTGGATCAGAAATGACGTTGAACTTACCACTGAAGAACAGTTGGGATTAGAGCTTTTCTTTACACATCCTGATCCGAAACTTCAGCTACGTGGAGGGAATTGCAGTGATTGTCATCTAGGTTTTTTAACAACAGGTGATCCGAATGGATTTAGCGGTTTCCATAATAATGGACTCGATGCAGAAGAAAATCTGCAAACGGGACTGATGAAAGTCACTGGCAATCCTTTTGACAAGGGGAAATTCAAAGCTCCTGGCTTGAGAAACATAGCTCTGACAGCACCCTACATGCATGATGGGAGATTTGGAACTTTAGAAGAAGTACTCGATCACTACAATGATCACATCCAAAATAGCAGTACACTGGATGTGTTGATTTTGGAAGCCAACAATGAGCTTTCAGATGGCAGCGATGCCATAAAGCTGCATTTGAGTGAGGGTGAGAAAAAGGCAATTATCGCTTTTCTCCATACACTTACAGACCAGCAATTTATTACCGATTCAAAATTCTCTAATCCTTTTAATTAAAAAATGAAAAATCTAATTTATACGGCACTATTCTCTTCATTATTGATCTTTTCTTCTTGTAAAGACGAGGAAATTCCTGCCACTATGGCGATGGATCTTACGATTGAACATGTGCTGGACGGCCAAACTTTGGAACTGAATGGAAAGTCTTTTACACTACCGTCAGGCGAAGACTTCACTCCAAAAAAATTCAAGTATTACATTTCCAATGTGGTATTGACCAACTCCCAGACAGGTGAAATGTTTGAGGAAATGGATAGCTACCACCTAATCAGTGAAGACGGAAACAAGAGCATTGATCTGGGAATGATTCCTTCTTCCAATTACGACCAACTTACTTTCTCCATCGGTGTAGATGAAGTAGCGAATGGTAAAACTGACCAGACAGGCGACTTGGACCCTAATTCCGACATGGCTTGGAATTGGAACACAGGTTACAAGTTCTTAATACTTGAAGGTGAATTCACCAATGCTACTTCAGGTGACAGACAAGGTCTAGTAATGCATATTGGCACCAACGGCAATTTTAAAACAGTTACTCAATCTCTTTCAGGAGTGAGAGCTGGCAAATCAACTTCATTGATGCTTATTTCAAATTTGGATGAGTTATTCAAAGATCCAAATGTACTTCTAGTGAGTGAGTTGGAAAGCACCACGATCATGTTCGGCGAAATGGCAGGTAAGGTTGCCGAGAATTACTCTGAAGGTTTTATTACAGTGAAGTAATCAATATCCCGGGGCCTTTGGTCCCCCGGTATTCCTATGAAAACGTTTTCCAAACTCTTCCTATTTACTGGTTTCATCTTAGCCTGGGCTTGTTCTCCTGAAGAAGATCCAATTGAGCTAGCGCCTGAAATCCATTATTATATTCCTGAGATATCTCATACCCTTCAGGTTGCTGGGTTTCCACAGCCAGAGCGGAATATCACGTCAGAAGAAGGTGTCGCTTTGGGTAAAAAACTATTCTTTGACCCAAATCTTTCTTCTAATGGCAAGGTTTCCTGTGCTACTTGCCATAGCCCAGAATTAGCATTTACAGATGGTATTAACTTGGCTGATCATGGGGTTTCAGGTAAAAAATTGCACCGATCTGCACCTGCTATTTTCAATTTAGCTTGGCAGTCAGACGGACTGTTCTGGGATGGAGGAGCACATGATCTGGAATCGCTGAATTTTGGCCCACTTACACATTCTGACGAAATGGATGCTAACCTCGACGAAGTAGTGACATATCTTGAAAATGACAACGAGTACAAACAGCAATTCGGCCTAATCTTTTCAGAAGGAAGAATTGAAAGTGCACAAGTTACCAGAGCAATCAGCCAATATGTGAGAACGCTGATTTCTCAAGATTCAAAGTATGATCGCTGGAAAGGAAAGGAGGAAGGGTTTACCGAGTTAGAACTCAACGGCTATCAGCTCTATCAAAAAAACTGCTCCAGTTGTCATCGAGAAGGGCTTTTCACTGATAGATCCTTTCATAACAATGGCTTGGATAGCGAATATCCAAATCCACCAGAACTTGAAGGTTTGTACCAAGGAAGGTATAGAATCACATCCAATCCTGAAGATATGGGAGCCTACAAAACTCCTACCCTGCGAAATATTTATTTAACAGCTCCATATATGCATGATGGGAGATTCGAGACTTTAGATGAAGTCTTAGATCACTATCAAAATGGAATTCAGGTTAATGAATCTCTTGCTTCCCAACTTACGAGTGGTATTTCCTTAAGTCAAAATGAACGAGAAGCGCTTATTGCATTCCTCGGGTCGTTGACTGATTCAATATTTATTAAACAACATCATCACCTAATGAACTGATGAAATCTACTTATTATAAAATAATATTGCTTAGCCTAGTCTGTTTTTCATGTCTTGGAATTCAGAAAAGCTATGCCTGCGACAGCTGCAATTTCTTCGAATACAGCCTGCTTCAAAACAAAAGTTACCTGGGCGTTTTCTACAGATATAGAGCATTCAATGACTATAAAAGTTACAGCTCAATATCTACTGCAGCTCAGTCCGTTTTAACTTATCCCCAGCAACTATCTACGAATTTACTTCCGGGCAACTATCCCATAATCATGCATGAGCCCGAAGGAAATAATCTCTATGTGAAAAAATCCAAGGAAGACTTTGAAACCTATCAGACGATAGAAGTCCGCGGCAATTTTACGATTAAAAACAAATGGAACTTCACGGCAGTATTGCCTTATGAGTTCAATAAGGTGTACTATGAAGAATATCTTGACCTTCCTAACCCAAGCCGGGATACTACCCTTTTTGTACAAGGCTGGGGGGATCTGACCTTAGCAGGAGATTACATTTTGATGGTTTATAATCAGAAATCAAGGCATACCATACGTCCGGGAATTGCCATAAATTTACCGACGGGGCAGGCTTTGATTCAATCGGATAATGAAAACCATGATTATTATGACCCCATCATACAACCTGGAAAAAAGGCCTTGGCAATCATACCTAGATTAAACTATCAATGGTTTCTAAACAATCAGGGAATAAATGCTGGAGCCAGCTATCAATTCAGTACAGAAGGTGCCCAGAACTATCAGGCCGGCAAGAGTTTTAATGCCTACGCCATTTACTTTCATCAGGTTCAGGCGAGTGACAAAGTACTTCTCGCGCCTAATGCAGGGCTTTATTATGAAGCTTCAGAGAAGGATCTATGGAATGATGTTAAGCAAAATCTAACTGGAGGAAAAGTAGCCTTTGCTCAAATAGGCCTTGATTTTAATATCACCCAAACTACTTTAAACCTTGTCTATCAGCACCCGATTTGGCAAGATTTAAATGGGAATCAAATACAGCATGCCAGTAGGATAAATGTGGGTATTATCCGGAATTTCAAGCTTTAATCTATTGATGAAACAGACAACAAAAAAGTGGCTGCCATATGGCAGCCACTTTTAGCACTATATTATTCACATCAATAGCGTATTACATTGTATCTACTTTCTTCTTTCTTCCTGAATAAGTAAATGATGATTTTCCTACTCTAAGTTCGGTACGTCTGTTCAACTGGTGCATCGCTTCAGTACAAGTGATTTCGTTGCAGTTATTTATCGGCTTGGTCTCTCCGAACCAAGTATCTTCCATTCTATTGGCTTCGATGCCTCTCTTAGTAAGGTATGCCTTAACGACCTCGGCTCTACGCTCAGACAAAGGCTTGTTGTATGCGTCGTCTCCCCGCTGATCGGTATGTCCTTCAATGTACAGCATCAGATTTGGCATACGCTGAAGCATAATCGCTGTACGCTCCAGCTCTTTCTTATGTACAGATCTTAGCATCGACTTGTCAAAGTCAAAATAGATCGTAGGGATTGAAGCAAGCTCTTTTTGAATATCTTCAAACAAAGTTTCTGGATCACAGAAATTCATATCCTTGAAGCTTTCAGGTATTTCGTATTGCTTACTTGTATCAGGAAAAGCTTCTAGGATCAATTCTGATCTTCTGTTCAACTGATGGTCAACCTCAGGACATGGCACTCCATTTCCGCAATTATTCACCAATCCCTGCTCTCCAAACCATTCTAGCCTAATCCTGTCTCCAGAAATATTATGCTGTGCCATGTATTCAGTCACTGCTTTTGCTCTGTTGTTGGAAAGGATAATATTATACTCATCACTAGCTCTAGAATCTGTATGAGAAGCTACCAACAAATCTAAGAATGGATACTTGTTCATCATCTCACCCATTTTATCCAAAACCGGCTTGGCATCTTCTCTGATCTTAAATTTATCAAGGTCATAATACACGATATCTACATGAACTGGCAACTGGTAAGGAATAGCAATTAGTGTATATTCTCTTTTTACCGTGTCTCCTACAAAGCCTTTTGTTGTAAGGCTCTCGTCTGTCACACTAAAATAACCAGGCTTGGAAATCACAATACCAAAATCACTTTCTGGCTCAAGTTCTGCAAGAAGTTCACCAGTCTTGCCCCTTGTGGTCTGCACATTACCATTTTGGGTCTTATCTCTCAACGTAGCCAAGTAGCTATCCGTTATCACCAATCCATCACAATCAATTACTCTAGCAAGGAATTGCTTATACACTTCTTCTATCGTGTATATATCATCCAGTCCTTGTCCACCTGCTCTGTTAGAGGAAACATAAACTTCTGGATTGCCATCTTTGTCTAATATTTCGCGGTAGGCAAAATCATCTGCCATCGAGTTGATCGGCATCCCCATATTCTGCACATTGCTAAACTGACTAGCCGTGTAGTTTGATTGGAAAACATCCATTCCACCTACTCCCGGATGTCCAGCAGAACTAAAATAAAATTTATTTCCGTTCCTAAAAGCATGAGATTCATTGCCAGACGTGTTTATTTGAGAACCCAAATTGACTGGAGTGCCAAACGTCATGTTTTCATCGTAGGTCGCATAATACAAATCCGTACCGCCCATTCCACCAGGCATATCAGATGTGAAATAAAGTCGCTTGGCTTCCTCATCCACAAAAGGATTCATTACAGAATAACCTATAGAGTCATTGAACGGTACAGGATAAAACCCTTCCATTGTGCCGTCTGCATTCAATTTGCTATAATAAATCTCAGGCTGAACTACTATATTATCACGCTTCCGAACTTTCTTAATATCTCTAGTTACAGAGTAAAACATGATTCCCTGTCCTTTGTCATAACTAGGATCTGAAAAGTGGTAGGTACCTGGTACATTCGATACTAATTCAGTAATGTTACCTGTAGTATCTTGTCTATATACCGAAAAGTACTCTCTGTCGTTGAAGTCACTTTTCTCTTCACTGAAGTATTTGTTTTTGGCATCTATCCTCAAACTAGGCGTTTCACTTGGATATACTCCACCTCGGTCTGATACAAAGTATTTATTCCCATCTGAATCCACAGATAGATCAAAATCAGATCCTGCAGAATTTAGTCCTTCTGCCGGCTCCAGCTTTACTTTCTTCTTACTTTGAAGTGTCAATAACTTGACTACTCCCAAGCTGTCGGCTGCTACTCCCTTTGCCTCTAATATACTTACAGCCTCATTAAAATTATCTGTCAACTGAGCAGACCTTAGGAAATTGGTATAATCGAAATTTTCCGCTTCATCATAACCTACTGTTGTTTTCCACCACTCATATGACTTGTCGTAATCCCGAATGATATCCTGAGTCTTTGAGATTTTTTTGGCAGTCTCATAGTTAGGCTTCTTCGCATACGACTGCTCATACACTTCTAATGCATGCGTATAATTCATCAGCTTGAACTGTGCGTCGGCATAACGTACCTTGCTGTTTTGAGCATCTGCTATTCCTACGGATCCAAAGATCATCGCTGCGGTAATACTGAGTATTGTAATTGTCTTTTTCATAATCAGAACCATCTTTGGTTTTTCATTACTGCTGTTCTTGGAGTGATATAGTAGCCTACAGAAAGCTCATGAGAGTTGTTCCGATAGTTACTTAACACATTAAGGTTATGGTCATAGGCATAGCCCAGACGTAATCGCTTGGTAGCGTAGATCTCCACAATCGCTGCTACTGCATTGCGACTGTTCAGGTTCTCCTGTAGATTATCATTCCAAATTTTGATGTTACTTCGGTAGGATCCTCCCACCCAAAGCCTTTCCCCAAGCAGGAACATCGCATTCAGATCATAATTGGTCGGTGCACCTTTAACTTCCTTGATCAAAAAGCTAGGCTTGAACTTCACCATATCTCCAAAATCGAAGATTGCTCCTGCGGTCAGGTAATAGTGAAAATCATGATAGGCAAGTGCTACATCTTCTTTCTCCAAAGATTTCTTTCCTACCATATTGTAAACACTGAAACCGGCATAGAACCTGTTTGTGTTGAAAAACAATCCTGTATTCAAATTCGGTGCGGTCACGTTAATTCTGCCGTCAGGAATCTGAGAATCAGGATAGTCGTTCGGATCCATCATACTTCCATCTATCGAATACTGCGAAAAGCCTGCGCTTACTCCCAGACCCAAATGACTGTTAGTACCTGTCTGAATCCGATAGGCATAGGTTAATAAGCCTCCCGTAGTTTTTGCAGGTCCTAAATTGTCACTTAGAAAAGAAATACCGAATCCCATCTTTCCTTCGTTAGCAGATAAATCCGCCGTTACAGTGAACGTCTCCGGAGCTCCAGGGAAATTAACCCACTGACTTCGGTAAGTAGACTGAATGTACCCCTCCTGTTTATACCCTGCATATCCTGGGTTAATGTGTAACCCATTAAAGATATACTGGCTGAACTGCGGAAGCTGCTGTCCAAAAGTCCCCCCGGTGGCCAATATGGCCACCAGAAAGGTCATTCCAATGATTTTAAAAGTAGTTTTCATATGCTGTCTATTTTCTTCCTGTCCGCAGACGTATCTTAATTACTCTTTATTACTTGTATCCAACCTTTGTACACGTGTGGCTGACCTGCTTTATCAATAGCTGTCAACACGTAGAAGTAAGTGCCAGCCGCTTGTCCTGGAGCATTCCAATCATTTTGGTAATTCTTCTTTTCAAATACATGATCACCGTACCTATTAAATATAGTAATCTCAGTGCTAACAAATATGTTAATCCCTTCAATTTCAAATGTATCATTGTCTCCGTCATTATTTGGAGTAATCACATTCGGTATGTGGAATGGTTTAATTGTATTTACATCATCATCCTGATTATTTGAATCATCAGTATCATCTTCTTCAGATCCAATAATCACTGTATTTGTGATTGTACCTGGCGTTACTGCATTTACCTTCACTCTAATTGTGATGGTAGCATTAGCTTCCAATGCTGGAATCGTCCAGGTAATCGCACTTCCAGACACATTATCATTTACTGTCGCATTCGTACTGTTTCCAGTTACAGTGTTGCTGATATAAGTCACCCCAGCAGGAAGATTATCTGTCACAACTACATTCGTCGCAGGCGTATCTCCATTGGTGATGACGATTTCGTACTCAAATTCGTCACCTTCAAATATTTCAGCCTCGAAGGATGTTTTTGTTACGCTAAGATCCACCTGATCATTCAATAATCTGAAGACTACTAGTGCATCATCACTATTGGAAGGATTAGCCACCTCGCGAAGTGTATACTTTAAGGTATATTCTCTTGCCTCATTCACTCCTGGGATCAAGTTCAATTCCCCATTTTCATCGATCAACAGACCTATTATTCCGTCAAGCTCAGTGAATTCGAAGTCAACATCCGCATCGTCAGGTCTTACACCATTCAATAAATCATTATCAAGGATGTTACCCAGTCTACCACCATAGCTTAGGAAGTAGGTTCCAAAGGCATCATCGTTTGCAATGATTGGCCTGATATCCGCTCCAACAGTTACAGAATCTTCTTCCTCTAGCTCATCTCCAGTTGGTGTCTGAGCTTTAACTGTCGCCACGTTCAATATTGATCGACTGTCCAGGTCTTCCTGGGTCACAGTGTAGGTTGTCTCAAAACTAACCGATTCTCCGGCATCAAGAACTTCAACTGTTTCTTCCAATCCGGTAAGTGGATCATTTACTGTTATGGATGTCAAGGTTGCATCTCCGGTATTAGTCACCATAATCGTATAGGTGACAACTTCTCCCACGGAACTGATCGTCGATTTATCTGCCGTCTTCTCAATTGCTATCGTACAGCTGTTGATTGTCAAGGTCACCGGAGTTCTGCTTGAGCTTTCACAACCCGCAACAGAGTTCAGCGAAGCTGCATAGTACGTGATGCTTCCTTCTTCAGCTAAGATTGGATTCTCTACCCTTTCTCCTCCTGTTGGTGCGTTGTACCACACTACTTCAAATCCTTCGTCCGCTGTTGCTGTAGCAGTAAGTACTACCTCTTCCAATGAACATACTGACTGGTCTCCTCCGCTTTGCGGTGCCAACGGCGTAACCGGTTGTGGATCTACAGTCACAGGAGTACCTGAACTCACACATCCTGCCCCAGACTGAACAGTTACTGTATAGTTTCCTGATGCTACACCACTAAAGATGTTAGAAGCCTGGTAAGTCTGTCCGTTGATTGAATAAGTCACTCCATCAACCGGAGTCACGGTAATCGTTCCCGTTGCTACATCGCAAGTAGGCTGAGTTACACTCGCTACAGGTGCAGTTGGCGTAGCCGGCTGGGAATTCACCGTCACAGGAGTACCTGAACTCACACATCCTGCCCCAGACTGAACAGTTACTGTATAGTTTCCTGATGCTACACCACTAAAGATGTTAGAAGCCTGGTAAGTCTGTCCGTTGATTGAATATGTCACTCCATCAACCGGAGTCACGGTAATCGTTCCCGTTGCTACATCGCAAGTAGGCTGAGTTACACTCGCTACAGGTGCAGTTGGCGTAGCCGGCTGGGAATTCACCGTCACAGGAGTACCTGAAC
>Ga0209512_1000265_pt1 | contig 98866 bp, 79 predicted proteins | sample frozenSSSSmetaG_FD_184142 | JGI IMG/M metagenome (GOLD analysis project Ga0209512, IMG submission 184142) | Glacier valley bacterial and archeal communities from Borup Fiord, Nunavut, Canada, to study Microbial Dark Matter (Phase II) -... | ecosystem: Environmental > Aquatic > Freshwater > Ice >...
TGTTTCACGCAATTGGGATCTGGTTGCTAAAGGCACTCGCATGACAGCAGAATTTGCTGCTTTTTTAAAAGAAATCTGTCGATTCTAAAGCACACAGCGCCCACACCATTGGTTCATTCTACGGTGTACCCGGAAGAACATTGCAACGCTATTACAAAGACAGCCTGAGTGAATTTAAAGAATGGAAGAACCTGCCACATGCTAAGGAATGGCTGATCTTCCCAGAGAATATAGGCAAACATCTTTCACTCGATGAAACAGCCTTGTCACATGGAGAGCTCTACACGGTGTTAACCAATAAAGAAGCTAAGGGAAAAAAGGGATCGATTGTAGCCATCATTGCTGGCACAAAATCCGAGAACATTATCACTTTATTGAACCAGCATGTTCCCCAAAATCAACGAAAGAAAGTACAGGAGATCACTCTGGATATGGCTGGTAGTATGAACTCGATTGCACGATCCTGTTTCCCCAATGCATCCATTGTAACTGACCGATTCCATGTACAACAACTAGCAACAGAAGCACTGCAGGAGATCCGTATCAAACATCGATGGCAAGCTATAGATGACGAAAATGAATCCATCGAAAAGGCCAAACTACAGAAGAAAAAGACTTGGCAACCTGAGGTGCTCAGTAATGGCGATACTCTAAAACAACTCTTAGCAAGAAGCAGATATGTACTCTACAAAAAACAGAAAGACTGGACTAATACTCAGAAACAGCGCGCAGAATTGCTCTTTGAACGTTACCCAGATCTGTATCAGGCATACAAGCTCACACAGCAACTATCCACTATTTTCGATACCACAAAAGAAAAGATTTTTGCTACAACCAAACTTGCACAATGGCATGAAAGAGTAGAAAAGTCAGGATTTAAGTCCTTTAATACGATCTCCAGAACTATACAAAATCACTACAAAACCATCCTGAACTACTTTGATAACAGATCGACAAATGCCTCTGCGGAATCATTTAATGCCAAAATCAAAGCTTTTAGAGCACAATTCAGAGGTGTGCGCAATGTTGGATTCTTTTTATTCAGATTAACCCAAATTTATGCTTGATTTTTTTCCAAGTCCACAGGTTTATGCACTGATCCATGAAAACCTTAGTTCTACTTAAGAGGGATTCATTCTTCATTCTCGTTTTCATTCTCGCTCTGAAAAAGAAAAGCATCGAAGACGATTTGGACAGAATGAGAAACAGAACGGGAATGATGAAAAAGAAAAGCATCACTTTCGCGATGCTTTTCTTTCTTGTGACCTCGTCAGGATTCAAACCTGAAACCTCTACAGCCGTAATGTAGTGCTCTATTCAGTTGAGCTACGAAGCCATTTTTGTCTGCGATCTTCAACCATTTGTGTGATTGCCTATCTTCTAGACGGGTGCAAAGATACGTGCTTTTTTCACTTCTGCAAAGAAAAAATGAGATTTATTCAATCTCTGCTGATATTCCTCTGTCTAACAATGCAGTACACATCGGTTCTAATTTCTCGTATTCACCACGTTTCACTTGACACTTGCCATTGAAGTGAATGATCCAGGTGCATTGCTCTGCTTGTTCTACTTCGTGCTTACACACTTTGATCAATGATTCAATGACGTGATCAAATGTGTTGACATCGTCGTTGTATACGATCAAATCTCGCTGATCGACTAATAATTCGACCGTTTCTCTTTCTATTTCAACTGCTGTATTCATGCTGTTTTTCTCTTCTTTTTCACAGTACTTTTGAAGTAGTGCTAAGTTACAAACTAATTGTGAATCTCCTGCCCTATTCTGCCTGTTTTTCTGCTTCTAATTGCACCTGATCTGCACCGTAAGATTCCAAGGTTTTCATCAAAGATTCCTGATCGGAAACCAAAACTCCTTCAAATGATAAGGCAAATCCAGTTGCTGTTCTAACTCCCGCATGTGGAATGGTTAAACGCAATAACCAATCTGCTGCGGCTCCTGATAGTTCAGTCGATTCCCATACTGCTACAACCGTGGCTTCGTTGCGTTCATCTGAAAGCGAAATTGGTGCTGTTGTTTGAATGGTATCCAACTCATCTGCAATCTTGTCCAAGAGTAATTGAGCGTCTGTTGGAGCGTATTCAACTGATTTAATACGTTGATCAATCGGATCGTAATAAAAACTACCGTAATTATTCAAGCGACTAATTTCTGTTCGTGGGTATTCCGGATACCGCTCATTGGAAATAAATTGCACCTGTTTTTCCTCTGCTGGAATCACTGATGGATGAGCAATCGCATACGCTTTCGCATCTTCTAAGGCATTTGGTGCGTTTGGCGTAATGAGTGGCTCTAAGATCGCTGTTCCTTGTTCTGCTAACAAACGCTTAGCTTCGTCTAATGAAATGCGCTCACCGCCATAATAAGCTGTAATAAAGGCATCGCTGATTCCACGTGCTATTGCTTCAGTTCGTTTTGGTCGTGCTAACTCAATACTATGGAAAATGCCTGATGAATAACGAATTTGTCCATTCTCTAGGCGTTTTGTAATGAGTGGATCAATGTTTTTAACTTGATCTGCACTCACTGGTCGATTGTAAACACCCACTTGAACCGTGAAGTACAATCCTTTCCGTTCTTCTGCTGCTTCTGCAACCGCTGCGCCTGGTGCTTTATTGTAATCGGATGGTTTAATGACCGCAAGTTGGCGTTCTGGTGCATTTTCTGGAAGTTGTGCCAAAGTGTTTTCAGCAATCTCCATCATCAATGAATTCTGATCTTTTGGCACACACAAACCTAAATCTTCAAGTCGACGAGCTTCTGCCAATGTAATGCGGTTTCCATCACAATAGGCAACCACGAATGCATCTGCGTAACCCAAGGCGCGAATTTGTTTCTGAGCATCCACCACTTTCACACGGTTTCCAAAATATCCAGCTAAATAACGTGTAATGCCATTCTCCAGTTTTTCACCTGTTACTGGCGTGAATTCTTTGAACAAATCTTCTGGAATTGGACGAGCAAATGCCCCAACCTGAACCCGATACACCAATCCTGATGGCAATTTCATATCCACTGGAATGTTTTTCACCGGTGTATTTTCGACTGGAGTTGTAACCAATTCAAACCCATTTCCTAAACTAGGAAGTATGGAAGAAGCCTGTGGTGCTTGTTTCACTGGAATCACATCACGTGCCAACAGGTTTTTCAATTGCTCTGGCTGCGCTGTTGCATTCACAGCTGTTGCTAAAGCATTTTTTTGTTGTTCGAGTTGTGTGCGCAGTGATTGCTCATCTTCCGTCAAACGTTCCAATTGGGAAATCAATTGTTGACGTATTTCTGGTGATGTTTCACGAGCTAATTGTGTTCGAATGGTTTCTTTTTCTTTTACAACATCGCTTAATTGTCGTTGGGTCGACTGCAATTCTTCGTACAGCGATTTTAGCATGGGGTATTCAGGAGAACTCGCCAATTTGACTTCATCTTCGTAGGTAATCGCCGTTTTTAAACTCTCCTTAATGGGATTAGCGACTACTTTTTCGTTCTGTAATTGCGCAATCATTTCATCAATGGTGGCAACTGCAGCTTCTAAAGCACGTTTTTGCTCTTGCACTGCGGCTAATTCGCGTGTTTTAGATGGATCATTTTTCAAACGTTCAATTTCCGCTTCGAGCTGACCAATTTCGATGGAGAAACGACGTTTTTTATCTTCCAATTCAGTTGGAGTAGCTGTTACCAAACCATTCGTTTCAAACTGTGTTTTTACTGGAATAAATTCATTGGTTGCCATTAAAAGCGCAATTGCTTGTTCTTCCTGTTGAACTGTTCGTTCCAATGCACGTTTTGTTGGTTTTGCGGTTCCTTGATCGGTCAAATTTTCGGATCGTTCAACAACAGCTTGCACCAATGGATCTGTGCTGTTTTCCTCGGAAAGATTCGTTGCAATGGCTTCACGTTCTGTTTTCACTTCCGTTAATCCTTCTTGCAAAACAATGATTTCTTGTTCTTCTTTCTCTTTGCGCACTCCAGCCAATTCTTTTTCAATTGTACGTCGTTCTTGCGTAGTTGGATTCCCCCTCTCTAAACGTGCTTTTAATTCGTTTTCTTGCGCAGTTAATGAAGTCAACTCTTGCTGTGCTTCACTGTCATTTTCATTCGTTGTAGTTGCTAAAACGGATGTCATTTCGTCTAAGTCAATTTCTATGACACCAATACGTTTGCGCACAACAGCTAATTGTTCTTCTTTTTCACTAATTTGTTCTTCGTCGGGATACGTTGCCGATTTCAAGTCTTTGATTTGTTCAACCAATTGAGCTTCGTACACACGTAAATCAGTCAACATCGATTTGGCAGCTTCGGGCGTTTCAGGTTTCTCGTTCATTAAACGAGTTGTATTAGAACCCAAATCTGCTTCAATGCGTTCAGCAATTGCTGGATTTTCCTCAATTGGCTCACCTAAAGTTGTCATGCGATTACCCGATTGCTCCATTAATTGCGGAATCACTCGGTTTTCTGCGGCAAGAGTTGGATTAAATCCTTTCGACAATTTCTTTTCATTTTCACGCAATTTGTCAATCAAACGATCTTGCAATGCTTGTTCTTGTTCTTGGAATTGCTTGATTTCTTCTTCGGTGAAATCACCTCTATTTTCCATTGCTGGAGCTCGGTATTTCGGATCAACTAGAGCAATGTATTCAACTGGATCAATTTTCGCTTTTTCAATAGCAATCAGGTCTTGTTCCCGTTCTTCAATCACCGCTTCTTGCACCAATGCAGCTTGTTTTAAATCGGCTACTTCTTGCATTAATATTGGATCAGAAGGATTTTTTGCCAATTCCACTTCTTTTTTGGTAATCGCTTTGTTTAGCGCTACCAATAGATCGGTTTCTTCTTTCAACAAGGCAACGTCTTTTTTCGTGCCATCTTCCATTGTTGCTTCAATCTTACCAATATTTTCTCGGTATTCTGGTCGAATGCGTGCTGCAATCTCAGCAATTGGTGTTGTCTTTGGTTCAGTTTCGTCTGAAAGACCTGCGATTTCAGTTGTACGATCTGCAATGCGTGATTGAACGGTTTCTTTCAGTTCAACCAAGGCAATTTGACGTTGCTGTGCTTCATCATTACCTGGATTACGGAGTAATTGACCTTCCACATCTTCCAGTTCACTCTCGATTTTAGCAACCAAGGATTCATCCAATGCATTTTTCGCTTCCAAAGTAGCTTTTGGAGTCGCTTCTTCAATGGCATCCAACTCTTGTTGGTGATCAGGAGCGATTGCAGCTAATTCTAGTTCTGCCGTAATAACAGTTGGAGTCGCATTCAATTGTGCCAATTCCGTTTTACGTTCATCAATACGCTCTTGAGCTGCTGATTTAACTTGAATTAATGCCACTTTGCGATCCTTCGCTTTCTGATCGGTTGGATTTTCTTCCAATGTCGATTCCAATTGCGACAAGGCTTGATTTATTTTATCAACCAACGATTCATCCAACGCATTTTTGGATTCTAATGTCGCTTTTGGTGTGCTTCGTTGAACAGCATCTAATTGCTCCTGGTGATTCGGCGACAATGCTTCTAGTTCGTTTTCAGGTGAAATAACGGTTGGTGTGTTGTTCAACTGTGCTAATTCGTTTTTACGATCATCAATGCGTTCTTCGGTTGCCGTTTTGAGTTCCGTTAACGCCTTTTTGCGGTCATTTGCTTTGGAATCACTTTGGTTTTCAGCTAAAACTTGATCTACTTGCTCAATTTCCGATTCAATTTTAGCGACCAATGCTTCATCCAATTCATTTTTCGCTTCCAATGTTTTGGCTGGCGTAGATTCATTGATTGCTTCTAACTGTGTTTCATGATTCGGAGCAATGATTGCTAATTCTTTTTCGGGCGAAGTTGAAGTTGGTGTTGCATTCAACTGCGCTAATTCGTTTTTCCGATCGTCGATGCGTTCTTCGGTTGCCGTTTTGAGTTCCGTTAACGCCTTTTTGCGATCATTTGCTTTGGAATCGCTTGGGTTTTCAGCTAAAACTTGATCTACTTTTTCAATTTCCGATTCAATTTTAGCGACCAATATTTCATCCAATTCATTTTTCGCTTCCAATGTTTTGGTTGGCGTAGATTCATTGATTGCTTCCAACTGCGTTTCATGATTCGGTGCTATTGCTGCTAACTCTTTTTCAGGCGAAGTAGCAGTTTGCGTATTGTTCAATTGCGCTAATTCATTTTTCCGATCGTCGATGCGTTCTTCGGTTGCCGTTTTGAGTTCCGTTAACGCCTTTTTGCGGTCATTCGCTTTGGAATCGCTTGGGTTTTCAGCTAAAACTTGATCTACTTTCTCAATTTCCGATTCAATTTTAGCGACCAACGATTCATCCAATTCATTTTTCGCGTCCAATGTTTTGGTTGGCGTAGATTCATTGATTGCTTCTAACTGCGTTTCATGATTCGGAGCAATGGCTGCGAGTTCCTTTTCAGGCGAAGTCGAAGTTGGTGTTGCATTCAACTGCGCTAATTCGTTTTTCCGATCGTCGATGCGTTCTTCGGTTGCCGTTTTGAGTTCTGTTAACGCATTTTTGCGGTCTTTCGCTTTGGGATCACTTGGATTTTCAGTTAAAACTTGGTCTACTTTCTCAATTTCCGATTCAATTTCGTCCACCAAATCGGTATCAGCAGCCAATAATTTTTTGGTTTTTACGGTTGGTGAATCATTCGAAGCGTTATTGATTTGAGCAATTCGTTCTTCGTAATCATCCTGTAGATTGTCAACGATTGGATCTGTATTATCGCTTGGCAATGCTTGAATAGCAGGATTTTTCTTCAATTCGGTTACTTGCTGATGAATGTAAGCGGCTAAGGTATTGTTGTTCTTGGACTCAACCGTTCCTAACTTATTTTGAACTTCAGCTGGAGCAACCGGTTTGGAGCCATCCACTTGGGTAACATCTTGCAAAAACTGAATGCGTTTATCCAATGCATCCGCTTGTTTTGTCGCTTTAAGAATCTTTTTCTCCAGGTTTTCCTTTTCCTCAACGACCATTGTTAACTCGCTTTTCTTACTTGCAATCGCACTTTCAATACCAGGTACGTCTTTTTTCTTCGCTGTTGGGAGTGATGCTTCTAAGTCTTTAATTTCAGTTGCAAGGGTTTGTTCTGTTTGGGTATAACTATCTTGTTGTTTTGACCAATTTGCTTTATCTTTTTCGAGAGCAATCTTCTCCTCCACCAATTTATCAACAGGATTGGAATGATTGCCGTTTTTTACCGAATTAATGGTTGTTGAGTTGCCTGTAATGACATCTTTTAAATCAGCTATATTATTGGCCTGAACATCTTTTTTGATTTCAGAAGTTACAGCTTCTATTGCCGCTAATAAATCCTTATCAGCTGTTCCACTTTTTGTAACACTGTCAGCAAATGCCATCAATGTACGTGCCTCTGTTTTTAAGGTCGCAGCTTCATTCACAGCGTCTTCGGCTTCAGACATAAAACCATATTTCTGCTCGATTGCTGTTGCAGCAGTAGATCGATTCACCAATGATTTTGCTTCTTCCTGTTTTTTTGCCGCTTCATCCAATTTATCCATGGCACTTGTCAACGCACCATTCGCTAGGTTTTCATTCGTTCGAACTTTTTCTTCTTGTGTATTCTCCAATTGTTCAAAGACTGCAACAATCGCTTGTGGACTGGCGTTTTCGAACCCCAATTCTGCTAATATTTCTTGGTTTTTTTTGTTCGCATCTAAGTCTTCGAGGTTAAATTCAGAGACATAGGGATTGAGTTCAGAACGCATTTTGATCACTTCCGCCAACACGCCCATTGGATCTTCGACTTCTTCGTTGAACAGATCAATGACTTTTACAACTTCCGCTTCTTCCAGTGTTTCTTCCTGAATTTTTTGTTTGAGTGGCTTGAATTCACGGAGAAATGGAATGGAAACAACTGTTTTATGGGAAACCTCACTTCCCTCGACCTTCATTTCGTAGGTATATTTTCCACCTTTTGGAAAGGTAATGAGGTAGGAACCTTTTTCATTGGAAGTGAAATTCCCGATTTTCTCACCAGAAGCGAAATCTGTTACTGTGATGGTGATTTTTTTATTTTCAGGATGAATGGAAGAAGCAAACATTCCTTTCACCACAGATAACTGCAAAGGAACCCGATCCACACGTACTTTATAAACGTGAATATTACCGTTTGAACTTTGACGAGAAGATGCGAAATAAGCTGTATTATCTAATGAATCGACAACAAAGAACAAGTCGTTATCAGGTGATGAAATAGCGAAGTCCATGTTTTCTGGTGGACCATACGAATTATTATCTGCATCGTATTTGGAGCGGAAAATATCGTATCCACCCATGGAATTGTGTCCTTTGGAACAGAAATACAAGTATTCACCATTCGGATTCATGTAGGGGAAATCTTCATCGTAAGGCGTGTTTACATTTCCAGCTACACGTTGAGGCAAACTCCAACTTCCATCGGGTAATTTTTTACGGACGTAAATATCTTTTTCCCCTTTATCTGTTTCACCGTAAGAAGAATAGAAAACAGAACTGGAATTGGCAGGTAAATGAATCAATGGCGTGTGTCCTTTTTTCTTATCAATCTTACTTTGATAATCTGCAGCTACGATGAGATCACCGCCGATATTTTGCAAATCATACATTCGGAAAAACTTGGACGTTTCTGTTTCCTTTTTCTCTAATACGACCAAATCACTGATGGTTGTGAGTAATCGTTTCCCATTTTGACACATTTCAATCTGTCGATCGAGTTCAAAAGCGGGTTTTACCTTTCCAGCAGCCTTTTGTTTATAGAGTTCGTAATTCTTGATTGCTTCATTGAATTGATAATTCAAATGATAGGCTTTACCGAGATAATAAAAAGCTTGGACATCAATGGTTGCATCTGTAACCGCGTAATTCAAGTATTTAAAGGCATCTTGCTTCTTGTAGGAATTGAACAACAAACACGTTCCATAGCGGTAATTGTAATCATACGAACGCGGATTGAGTGCTAATAAACGCAGGTAAAGTGAAGTTGCTTCAACGAACTTATCTTCTTCAAATAATCTGGTTGCGTCTATTTTTAGTGATTCTTCTGTTTCTTGGGAATAAGCAGGCAATTGAACCGCAAAAAGCAGTACAACCAACGACAACAGACGAAAGACCTTCAATCCTGACACTGAATTCATTAAATAATCGTTAACTAGTACGATTAGCGCTTAAAAAGGTTCATTTTACTTTCGTTTCCATGAACAATTCGCCCAATATTTTTCCGATGGGCAATAATTACAATGGCAGAAAGTAAGGATCCGAATATTGGAAGCGCAACTGTTTGTATAGGAAACGCAAACCACAAGAGCAACGCAAAGGAGCAAGCAGCAAGTATTGAACCTAATGAAACATAATGGCTAATCATAAACACGAACAAAAAAACCACTAAACAAATTGCTGCGGCAATTGGTTGTAAACCTACCACCACACCAAGCGATGTAGCCACTCCTTTTCCTCCTTTAAATCCAGCGAAAACCGGAAATACATGTCCTAAAACTGCTAAAAAAGAAGCAACCAATTGGATGTGGGTTAAATGCGGAGCGGTGAATTCATAGGGCAAAATAAAATAGGGCAACAAAACAGCCACCATTCCTTTGAGCACATCAATTGACAATACAACCTTTCCAGCTTTCTTTCCCAAGACTCGAAAAGTATTTGTAGCACCGGCGTTCATACTCCCATGTTCACGAATATCTATTCCATATTTCATCCTCCCAACCCAAACAGCAGTAGGAATAGAACCAAGAAAGTAGGCGGGCAACGCCGCTAAATAATCATTCATCATTGTCGTTCAAACAGGCCTAATAGTTTTGCTAAAAATACTTGATTTGAGGATACCTCGTATAAAAAATTCTTTGTTTTACGTTTATCCTCTTTTATCGCGCTGATTGCAGTGGTTAATTCCGTATCATTTGAAACAATACTCAACTTCCCATCTTTCTTCTCCATTTCATAATTGAACACATAATCAGCTGCTCCTGGCACTTGCATTAAGAAACTGAACTTATCGCCATTTTGCGAGTAAAGCTGTTGGAAAAATGCTTTGAATACAATTTGTCGCATGATTGGTTGTCCATAGAAATTAACAATTGCAGCTCCATCAACATTGGTAATTAACCCTCGTTGCTGATTTCCAGCTTGAGCGAAGGAACTCAACCTGATGCCTGTAACTACAATTGATTTTTCCAATGCATCTGGTGATTTCTTGATCTTTTTATCTGCTGAAAGTGTGTATTCCTCTTTCACTTTATCGGCAGTTTTACGGTCTGACCATTGCAACAAAGCTTGTTCTAGCGTTGTGGAATTAAAGTCGAGCGGTTTGGTGCCTTCTACTTTAAAAATACGTTCTCCGGCAGATTCAAATACTCCTTTATCCATTGGAAGGTTAAAGCGCATTGTTGTGTTCATGGTAGTTTGACCAGTTGTTTGATCATAATTGACTGTTCCAACTGCATCAACCGTAACATCTCCGAAGTCCATTCCAAGATTGATCACTCCATCTCCATTCATGGAACAACTTTCCGTGTGCAATGCAATAAAATTACCAGCTTCACCACGGTTTTTGAGTTTTTCTTTTGATCCAATTTGGAATTCTTTGGCAGCGAAGTCGTATTGCAACAAACCACTTGCGGTCATAACAATCGGATCATTTGCCACTTGCAACGCGGATAAGAAGGTTGGATACAAACTGATACTATCTGTATTCCGTGAATCGCGCCAAACAATTCCTGCCGAGATTGCTTGTCCATCAAGGGTTTTCATTGTTTGAGAAACAGGAATTTGGATGTTTTTCGGATCAACCTGTGCTGTAAATGACATCCAGTTTTTGGCGAATTTCTCACAAGTATGATTAATTCGCGTTGCGCCTTCAAAATAGATCAATGGATTGGATGCTTTGATTCCTAGTTTTCCATAATAATCAAATTGATTACTCAGTTTAAAATTGGCATCACTTTTCACATTACCCTTTGCAAATGTTTGGAAGGAAGAATCGACTCCGATTTCATCCATTCTCAAAAGTGTTTTAGTTGAATCAGCACTAAAGTATGGATAATCACCAACTGAAGTGAAGGCTCTTCTTGCGGTAATCTTTGTTGTAGCATTGACAAATGTGTGGTATTTCGTAATGTAATTGGCTACAATTCTTGAATTCACCAATGGATCCATTTTTGCCTTTTTACGAACGATTACACGCATGCTATCTGGATAAATTCGTGCGTCGGCAACATCAATGAATTCCGTTTTAGTACAACGAATGGTCTTTTCTTTTAAGCTAAACGATGCTTTTGGTGCTTTAAATTGCAAGGAATCTTGATCCGGATGAATGGAGAAGAAATTCGGACCCACCAAATCTAAATCGGAGTTAATCGCAATATCATCGCGTTTTTTGGATTCCATTTCAACTTCATCACTGTCCATCAACCACGTAAAGAAGTCCATTTTACAAACGTATTGGTTTACAGGAAACGTAATCGTGGATTCACCATCATTTGATTTAAACTCACCTTTTCGTTCTTTAAATGATACGTGTGCTTGTACGTTATCTGTTTTAAACGCCAATGGATCTTCATCTGCTTCTGCAAAGGTGTTTTTCAAGTTAAAAATGGACGTATCAGCATCAATCACCCATCGTTTAAATTTGAATCTATCTGAACCTAAATTTGCTTTTTCTAAGTTCATGATCCCATAACCTGTCATTCCTGTTGGCTCAACAATGGCTGTACCGCGCAATTTGGATTGCCCACCGAAAAACACCAAGTCATTTTTAGGTGTTGAAGCTACTTTGAGGATACTTCTTTTTGGAACATAGGTGATGTAAGCATCTGCAGAAGTAACATCTGGGAATTGTACACCAATTTCTATTGGTTTATTCGTGAATTCTGCAAATCCAATAGTGGAATCTGGCAAAAAGGTAAACGCTTTCGAAACGGAGGTCGACTGAACAAAATCAATTTTTCCAGCACCTTGTAAACCGTTATTGGACAAAATGATTTTATTATCGTATTTGGCTTTTGTTCCGTAAAAATCATAACCTGTTTTAGGAGCTATTCTTGAAAAACCAAGTGAGTAATCGGGCATGATGCGCAAAGAATCTCTGAAAACAGGGAAAATTCCTGCAGAAGTTAATTCTCCTTTTAAACGGAAGGTTTGTTCTTTAAAATTATCCAAACTATCCATTTCAAAAGGATCACAGGTAAAGAAAAACTTACTTGAATCGTAGGCTCCACGGTAAATTTCTTTGGAATTGTAATAGACTTTCGTTGGTTTAGTCGACTTTAATTTAGGATAATCATTGATCGTTAAATTATTGCCTGAACGATTGTTCGGAGCGTCTATCAATAACTCACCTGTGATACCATTAATCGAACTTGTCATTGCAATCGCTGTATTTCCATCTGCTTGCGATAATGGTTTTACACGAAACAAGCTTTTATCCGTTTTTAGTAAATTGATTTTATTGGATTCGTAAGTGTAATTCGCACTCAAGGTATGCGTTTCCATTTTTCCAACGCTTGCCCAACCTGAAAATTCAAAATCACGGTTCTTCTTAACTGTAATTAGCCCATTATCTGGTAAAACAAATGCAGCTTGAGGGTCTGAAATACGCACTTGATCAACAGCAACCATTTTTATTTCCATCGTAGACAAACTAAAGCTTCCAAAAGCTTTCAATGCGAGACGGTCTTTCGCTTGTTGTTTATAGGTTTCTTGAATCTTTTTTAGGTAATCACTTTCCGCAATTTGCTCTGGTGTATATCCTTCTAGTGTTTTAGGACGTAAATCCGAAACAAATTGCAAATTATCATAGTCTTTTTTGCCATTTCTAGCTTGAATGAAATTATCCAATTTCTGGTTAACGCGCACTTGTTTGGTATCTGAATCATAGCTCAAAAACCCATAACCTGCTAAATCGAGAATGATGGATTTTGCTTGTTCAACTGTCTTCCCCATTGCCGTGGCAACCTTACCTTCATCAATAATATATTCATCGTATTTATAACAATACTTTGAAATGGCAACCAAGGGGTGAATTTGTTCCAAACCTTGAATTCTGTCATACAAACGGCCGTCATAAAAATTCTTTGATTCCAATCGCGCAACCAATTGATCACGTCCTGTCATCGGATCGAAATTAAAAACTAAATCACTTGATTTACGTTCCCACGTAATTTTTGGCACATACATATCTACCATGTGGTAGGAATCAGAAAATGGAGCTTGTGCAACTCCTGTTTTTCCTCGTGTTAATTCGATAATATCTAACTCTTGGCGGTAACTAAATTCCAATCCTGGATGAACAATGGAATCTTTTTCCCCCACATACATGGTAATACTTGCAATTTGTGAGCTGATCTTGCTAGGCGCAACTGTAAACCGTTGACTTTCACTTTTAATGAATATTTTTCCTGCGCGTTTTATATACAATCGAGCAGGTTCTTTTGGTGCACCAATTCCTACAAAATCTTCACCTTGCATGGAGAAACCACCATCGTAATCCATATCAGGACGAATGTTTTTAATGGACAAACGCTTTTCATACGAAACAAATTGAGGAAATACAGCATCTGTTTCACGTATTATTTTAAATGCTCTATCTGTCAATTGCCCTAGAATTGGTTTAGCAAAATAAGGCGTTGTTAGTTTTACTGAATCTGCTGATATATTCGACGATTTCATGGAAATATCTAATCTTCCAATTTCCGCAAATGTTTCAGTAGACGATAATTTCACTTTTTGCCAGTCAATTTTACCGCCTTTTCCTTCCCATTTTTTGAGTACCGGATCATATACGCCACTGGTTTTATAAACCACCATACTATCAATAAAACGTGGGTCTTCTTTTCCTTTTCGATCACGATTTGGAACACCGCACACTAAATTTCCATCCGTAAATCGAATGAATGGTTTATCTGTAAATTCAAACACATAGGAACCATAGAAAAACCATTGGAAATTGCTGGATTCAGCGATTCTTCCTTCTGAGAAAAAGCCAGCTGAAAGTTCAATAAAGTCTTCAAATTTCTTGATATTTCTTGCATCCAATAATTTATCAATTGAACTGTGCCAAGCCGTGTAACTTGATGCTGGTTGCTTGTTTTTCACAAATGAATAGACAGAAAACACGTAGTTATAAATCTCAGGAAAGGGTTTTAATCGCTTTGATTCCATTAAATTACATGTTGCAACCATTTGCTTGAAATAGGCATCCGAAAAATCAGAAGTTTCCAACAAAGAAGCCGCAAGTTCCTTTTTAATAAAATCTTTTTGGTCACCGCTGATGTATTCATTTGTTGCACTTTGTAATGCTTTCACAAACTTCTCTCTATCTTCGGTATAGGATTGAGCGATGGCTTTTACGCCGAATACCAATGCAATTCCAAGTAAAACGATTTGCTTCATAAATCCTTATTTTTTAACGAGCTTCAATGCAGCCCATGTTTCTTTTTCTACCGTTTCCAAATAGGTAAAACCTATTTTTTGACCCAACCCTATCAATTCTGCTGTATCTGACACAAAAAATCCACTGAGTAATAACATGCCATTGGTTGCCAACAGATCATAATACGCTTTCAGATGACTTTTCAATACATTTTTATTGATGTTAGCAAGGATCAAACCAAACTCATTTTCTTCCACACACTCAATATCTCCGGTAGCTGTTCGAATGCAACTACAGTTATTTCTTGCTGCATTTTCAATCGTATTTTCAACAGACCAAGGTTCGATGTCAACTGCTAAAATGGAATTCGCGCCTTTTTTTTCAGCCAAAATAGCCAACACACCTGTTCCCGTTCCCATATCGAGGATATGCTCGGGCACGTTTTCCATATCAAGAAGAAATTGACTCATCAAGTACGTTGTTTGATGATGCCCTGTTCCAAACGACATTTGTGGTTGAATGATGATCTGTTCACGATCTGCATATTGACTTGCATCATGAAAAGGAGCAAGAATTACTAATCGGTCATCCACTTCAACCGGTTCAAAATCAGCTTCCCATTGGGCATTCCAGTTTTGATGTGGAATGATTTTTTCCTCTTTTACAAACTTTACTTCGGGATTTTCAATCAATGAAGTCGTTGCTAACAGTTCATCAATCTGACCAATTGTTACGGGCGCAAATGCCTGAATTCCTGTTGTTGTTTCAATAAAACTTTCAAAACCACATTCAGCCAATTCTGCAATTAGAATTTCCGACCACGGTTCACGAGGTGTCAGATGTAATGTTAATTCGATGTAATCCATGTTTTTTCAGCTACCAAAATTTCAAAATCGGATAGCTTTAATGCTGCTCCTCCTATTAAGCCACCATCTACATTCGGGCACGCGAATAACGCACTTGCATTGGAAGGGTTACAACTTCCGCCATATAAAATGGAATAATTTGTCGCAATTTCCTCACCGTAGATTTCACTGATCCAACTACGAATGGCTGCATGCATTTCCTCTGCTTGTTCAACGCTGGCTGTCATACCTGTACCAATTGCCCAAATGGGTTCATACGCAATGACTGTTTTAGCGAACTCATCAGCGCTCAAATGAAATAAACTTTCTTCCAATTGACGACGCACAAAGGTGGTATGATCATTGGCTTTTCGCACCTCCAACGATTCACCACAACAGAAGAACGGTTGCAATTTATTCATCAAAGCAGCATCTACTTTTAATTTCAATAAAGCAGCATCTTCATGGAAATACAACCTGCGTTCAGAATGACCAATAAGAACCGCACAGGCACCAATTTCACGTACTTGTTGCATGGAAATTTCACCTGTAAACGCACCATAAGCTACATGAAATGCATTTTGAACGCCCATTTTAATTGTGGATGGAAATCCCGTAATCAAACGATCAATGTACAACACAGGTGGAAACAAAATAACATCAACGCCTGCTGCAACGGGTAATTCCGCACAACCAACGTATAGTTCCATTGCTTCTATAGAACTCAAGTTCATTTTCCAATTTCCGGCTACAATTTTTTTTCGCATATTATTTTTTGCTAAATAAATTTTTCTGAATCCAATCAAATGTGGGCATTGAATGGTAGGTGTATTTTCCAACAACTACTCCCTTTTTCATGACCATTAAACAAGGATTTGAACGCGAAATTGCTTTCAACTCCGTTTCATCATTGATAAAAGTTGGCACATAGAATCCATATTTTTTTCTAAAATTCCGAATCGAAGCAGCGTCTGCATTTGTGATAAACACCACTTGAACACCTGCTGTCTCTGCTGCTTTTTGTAAACGTTTTAATTCTGGAATGGCATTTTTATCCATTTGATCCAATTTCTTGGTGACAATAACCAATACTTGATCACCTGTAAATATTAAATCACGGATGTTTACTTCTGTAAAATCGGGATTATTGACCTCAATGGTATCTAAAACAGTATATTCTTCTACTGGATAACTTTCCACGTTGTATTCTACTTGCGGAATTTCAATACGAGAACCAGAAGCAATTTCAGTAAGCCGAAGCCCAGTTACTTTTGTTTGTTTTAATTGTTTTTCTATTATGGGAAGTGATCTTTCGTATTTTGTAATGTCAGAGAGATTCAAAAATGGATTAAACTGTGTTGTAATGGAAGGCAAACGCATTGGGCGAATCACTTCTTCCATCATTGTATCGTATTTCCACGTAGCTGTTTGTTCCCAAATTTTCGAATCAATATAAGCCTGACCTGAAGCATCGTACTTCCTTGTTTTACCTGTTTTAATATTGCGGTAGATCATCGTATTAATGATTTTTCCATTGTCACCATCTTTGGTTTTTTGCACCAGATTAGATCCAACAGCATACGGTCTGTAATCTTTTAGTGGATCATATTTCAATACATACCACACAAAGAAAGAACACCAAAAGGTAACAATGAGTGCTGATCCGTAATGATTTCCGAGCAATTTACCACCAGATCGGTAAAGCCACAATGCACTTATGATTGAAATTGAACCAAATAACAGTGGGAAATACCAGTCGAATACCCAACAGAAAAATGCGATAATAACCATCGTAATGGGAATGATGATCCAATTTTGTCGAACCGAATTGGGTTGTACAATACGCTGGGCTGCAAAAATCCACGTTACCAAATACAACAAAACAATGTCTTTCCAATAAGATTCACTTGGTGTTAATGATCGCCCTACTGAACCTTTCATAGCATCGCCAAAACATCCACAATCGCTTACGCATTGGGGAGAACGCAATTCATCTACCACTATTTCAGTGCTGGTTTTGGAAATAATCTTGATCGATCTATCGGTTTTACTTTCTTGTAATTTCACTTGTGCCATTGAACTACCAACTTGGTAGGTATCACGATCGGTGAATTTCTTGGTGTTATCGCAATTTGAAGTATGCCATGTGAGGAAGGTGAAAAATACCATCATGATCATCAAGAGCCAACTCACTAGTTTCATTTTCCCGCCAATCAAAACCAATACACCTAAAACAATCTCAGCAATGCAAATAACCACCGAAATGACCAATGCCCATTGAATCAAGAATTCTAAGGAAAAACCAGGAGTTCCAAACCATTCTTTGATGCGAAAAGCCAATGCGCCATCTTCAAAATATTCTTCCAACTTATAGGAAAATCCTACTGGATCATTTGCTTTAATCAACCCAGAAACAATGAACAATCCACCTACCAAAACACGAGATACTGTGGCAATCATCAATCGACCTTTGAGTAAAATCAGACCTACAGTTGACAGCAATAATAATCCAACGCCAATACAGACGAAGAGAATTTTAAAATTGGTGAAATTTGCATGAAAACCTAACGTAGTAAAAGTCAATCCAGTTAAATTCAACAACACAAACAATGTATTAATTGGCATTGAATGTCCTGAAATAGTTCGCGATCCGTTCATGTTTTCTTAGTAAGTTAAATGGATCAATGCGAAAATCGAATAATTCAGCATATCAAAATAGTTGGCATCAATTCCTTCTGAAATCAATGTTTGTCCATCGTTATCTTCAATTTGTTTTACACGCAATAACTTCATAAGAATCAAGTCTGTCAATGAACTCACACGCATATCTCGCCACGCTTCACCATAGTCATGGTTTTTCTTTTGCATCAGTTCGAATGCTTCTTCAATCACATCATTGTAGAGATTCAATGCTTGTTCTTCCGATAATTCAAGACCCAAATCAGTTGTATCACGCACTTGAATAATTGCCATCACACAATAATTTACAATGGCTCCAAATTCACCTTCAATACTCTCACCTACTTTGTTTTCCTTGGTTTCTTGTAGCGTACGAATGCGATTGGCCTTGATGAAAATTTGATCTGTTAACGAACTGGAACGCGCAATTCTCCATGAAGTACCATAATCTTTGGTTTTTTGTTTAAAAATTTCGCGACATTTCTGTACGATTTGCTGATATTGTTGCGATGTTTGTCCCATTCTCTAAACTATGCAAATTTTAAAGGTTGAAGATAGCTATTTTCCGCGAAACAGATCGCTAAACCTCCATGGTAAGTTATCCACGATGGAGCAACCTCAGATCATGGCGATCATCAATTGCACGCCTGATTCGTTCTATGAAGGCAGTCGATTTTCGCTCACTGACAATTACTTAGCAACCGCAGAAGAAATGATTTCGGCTGGGGCAACGCTCTTGGATATTGGTGGATATTCTTCTCGACCGGGTGCATCAATCATTTCAATTGAGGAAGAACTGAATCGTGTGGTCCCTGTTATTTCAAATTTGAGCAAGCGTTTTCCTGAAATCTGCATGAGCATAGATACATTTCGTTCAGAAGTAGCGCGAGCGGCTTTTGAGCATGGGGCTCACATTGTCAATGATATTACTGGTGGAAATGGTGATCCGTTGATGTTTGAAACAGTTGCTCAATTGCGGTGTCCATACATCTTAATGCACATGAAAGGAACACCTCAAACGATGCAATCTGAAACAGATTACACCAATTTATTTGGTGAAATCTGCCAGTATTTTTCGTTGAAAATCAATCAATTAAAAGCGCATGGTGTAAAGGACATCATTCTAGATCCTGGATTTGGGTTTGCCAAAACGATTGAACAGAATTTCGAATTATTGCATCGTTTAAACGATTTTCATTTTCTTGGACACCCCATTTTAGTTGGACTTTCACGAAAATCAACCATCTACAAAACATTGGGAACTACAGCGGAAGAATCGCTGAACGGAACCACCGTTTTGAATACCATTGCCCTAACAAAAGGCACTGCAATTTTGCGGGTTCACGATGTGAAACAGGCTGTTGAGGCGGTGAAATTGGTGAATTGTTTGTAGAAGGTGTCTAAAAAGTAATAAACTGCTACGTTATTTTCGGAAATCGACGTTGGTCATTTACTTGAGTAAACTCCCAACACCTCATCCTCAACGCCTTGCATTTTATCAATTTTTAATCCACCTCAAGGGTCGACTCAATGATGATGCTTTTTAGACAGCTTCTACAACATACAAATGCCTCCCGAACCTACAAAACCTTATGAATCGGATAGGCATTCATTGTAGCCGTAGCCGATGCAATCATTTCGTTTTTTTGATTAAAAACCTTTCCTTCAACGAACAGTAATCGTTTTCCCGCTTTTGTGACTTCTGCTAAAACGGTCAATTGATCATTTAGAAATGCGGGTAACAAGAATTGAATATTGATGGAAACAGTGGATACAATTCGATCGTCTTCACATACTTTGGATAAACATGCAACACCTAAAGCAGCATCTAATAAAGCAGCTACAGCTCCACCGTGAGCGGCGACTGGGGTTGCCAAATGCAGGGGTTGAATGGTCATTTTGTATACAACCTTTCCAGCTTCTGGAATCTCAAAATCCATTCCTAATGTTCTGCCAAAGGCATTCCATTCTAGGTACTTTTTGAGCACTGGATGTTGTTTTAAGTCATTCATAGTTAACTGGAAATTGAAGATCTATGCAGGCTTATGTAAATTCAATCCTTCTTGATTAAATTCTTCATAAACTCGTTTGTTTAATGCGTAATAGACTGGCCAAAAATCGTCTGTTTTTGCCCATGCTCGAACTGTAATTTCAATGTGATCTGGTGTGATTGTACCTAACGCTACAAATGGAACTGGATCTTTAAAAACACGTTTATCTTCTTTCAAATAACGTTCTAAAACGGTATGCGCTTTCACATAATCATCGCCGTGTTGTATGGAAATAACCCAATCGATGCGACGTTTTTTCTCTTTTGTGAAATTGACAATATTCCCATTTGCAACTGGTCCATTCGGCAAAATAATCACTTTGTTATCGGAGGTATGTAAATAGGTATAGAAAATTTGAATCTCAACAACTTTCCCTTGTTGGGTTTGAGTGAGAATGGTATCTCCCACCTTAAAGGGTTTGAACATCAAAATCATTACACCACCAGCAAAATTGGATAACGTGCCTGAAAATGCCATACCAATTGCCAAACCTGCTGCTCCTAGAATGGCAACAAAAGAGGTCATTTGGATGCCCATTTGCGTAATGGCAGTTACAACTACCAGAACTTTTAGTCCAATGGTTACTAAACTAGACAGGAAAGTGATTAAACCCGCATCTGTCTTGCTTTTCGTTAAGATCTTGCGAATTGCTTTCCCTGACCATTTTGCGATCCACCAACCAATCACTAAAATGAGGATGGCGAACAAAATATTGGTTCCAGATCGAACTAACCATTGTTTTGCGTCATCTAAACTAAATCCGAAAATTGCATGAAAGTCGCTTTGAGCAGCTTTTTCAACCGCTTGTTCGACTTCCTTTACTCCTGATTTAACATAGGTAACAAGCGAAGAAATCATGGGAATTTCGGGAATTGTTGGAAATTAGGTTCTCTTTTTTCCAAAAAGGCATTCTTACCTTCTTGTGCTTCGTCCATCAAGTAATACATAAGTGTCGCATCGCCAGCAAATTCCATCAATCCACGTTGACCATCCAATTCAGCGTTTAATCCACGTTTGATCATGCGGATTGCCAATGGACTGCGTTTCATGATCGTTTGACACCATTCAACCGTTGTGTTTTCCAATTCGGATAAAGGAACAACTTTGTTGACCATACCCATTTTCTCTGCTTCTTCCGCTGTATATTGATTGCATAAGAACCAGATTTCACGTGCTTTTTTCTGTCCAACATGACTTGCAAGAAACGAAGATCCAAATCCAGCATCAAAACTGCCAACTTTTGGTCCTGTTTGTCCAAAACGCGCATTATCAGAAGCGATCGTTAAATCACAAACGACGTGTAATACGTGCCCACCGCCAATTGCATAACCATTCACCATTGCAATAACAGGTTTAGGCATCGCACGAATAGACTTGTGAACGTCTAGTACATTTAAACGTGGAACACCGTCATTTCCGATGTAACCACCAATTCCTTTCACATTTTGATCGCCACCAGAACAGAATGCTTTATCACCCTCGCCAGTTAAAACGATAACTCCAACATCTTGTCGCTCTCTACAAATCTCCAAAGCTTCCAACATTTCAACGTTTGTTTCTGGTCGAAAAGCATTGTAAACCTGTGGTCTATTGATGGTTATTTTCGCAATTCCTTCAAAGAATTCGAATTTAATATCTGTATATTTTTTGATGGATGTCCAATTGCGTTGTGCCATGATTGTTTTGTTTGGTGCAAAAATAATCAATGCTTGGATTTTAGAAGCAAAAGATCGAATGATTGGTGAAAGTATCTTTGAAATATTCTATTCTATTAATTCCAAAATTACTCACTCTTCTTCTTCTTCATCGTTCTCATCATCATAGTATTCCTCATCGTCATACAATTCATAACCATCAGGAATGGCTAGAGAAAATTCTACGGTAGGATTCGCGATCGTTTTTTTAGATTGAATCAGCTTCATCTCTCCAACAACAACGCCCTCTTCTTTCACTATAAGTTCAACTAACGTTCCTTCTGGAAGGCGAAAAAAACCAGAATCATTAGAGATTCCGATGAATAATCCCATCGCAACCCAGCCAGTACCAACTACTTTTCCTTCTTCCAATAGATTTACTTTTCGACATTCCCAGCCTTGAATGACTTTTTTGTCTGCCAACAATGTATAGTCTTCATTCGTTGCAATATCACCAAGAATTAAATCTGAAATAAATGCATAGCCAAATGGATAATCACCATCTTCATCAGCACTCGCTAATTCAGTTACAAAAGCGTCTTTCGTATCGCCATCATCTATCAATTCAATTACTTGACCTGCAATTGAATCCAGTACAAAACGTTCTTTAACTTCTCCATTTGAAAAATTAACAGCAAATTTTTTGGTCGTCTGAGCAATATGAACATTCATTGTGTCAACAACCCCCGACTCAGTATTCATAAATTGAAAATCAAACGTTGCAGTTTGTTGAGCAAATGAATGAATAGTAAGGCTTAAAAGCGAAACAAGTAAGGCATTTTTCATAGGTTTTTGATTTAAAATTGAACTAAGTTACGATTTTTCTAATTTGATCCACCTTGAGTGTACATGGTAACTCCTTTTTCAAGATAAAGTGAAATCATTACATCGCGCATTTGTTGTGAATCAAAGATTAAAGTAGGGGCATTTCCGAAATGAAATTCTGAAGCAACACAATGCACTTCTCAAGAGGAAACTCATTCTTCGTCGTCATAATCTAGATCATCCTCATATAACTCATACCCCTCAGGAATCTCTAATGAAAATTCTTTGGTTTGATTGGCAATTGTTTTTGTAGAGTTCATGAGTTTCATTTCACTTACTACAACACCATTCTCTTTAACAGTAAGTTCTATAATTGTTCCTTCATACAACCCGAAAAATCCGAAATCGGTTGTAAATCCAATGTATAATCCCATTGCAACCCAACCGCTTCCTATTACTTTTCCTTCACGCAAAAGATTTACTTTACGGCAGTCCCATCCGTGAATCGTTTTTTCATCATCTAATAAAACATACATTTCATCATCAGAAATCTCATTCATAATCAATTCTGAAACATTAGTATGACCATAGCCAAAGATATCGTATTTCGGTTGGTATGGTATTGGTGTAACAAAGACGAATTGTGACTCACCATTATCTATCAATTCAACAACTTTACCCGCAATAGAATCTAAGACAAAACGCTCTGTTAAACCGTGACCAGAAAAATTAGCAGCAAATTTTTTGCTAGTCTGGGAAATGTGGATATTCATTGTATCACTAATCCCTGACTCTGTGTTAATCAATTGAAAATCAAATATTCCTGTTTGTTGAGCGAATGAATGAACTGTAAAGCTTAAAAAGGCAAAAATGATTCGATTTTTCATAGGTTTTTGGTTTAGAATTGAACTAAGTTACAAATTTTCTAATGCGAGCCACTTGGTGTGTACATGGTAACTCCTTTTTCTTGATAAAGTGAAATCATTACATTGCGCATTTGTTGTGCATCAAAGATTAAGGTCGGAGCATTTCCGAAAAGTGCTGTCTTTGCAACTCCATGTTCTTTAAAAAGCGGAATTAAGTCATCACATTTGCGTTTAGCAGACCATTCTGGATTGTGGACTTTCGTTTTTACTCGCAGTTCTTCGCCAGATTGTAATCGAACGATTGCTTCAAATACTTCAGGAAAATAAACAGGAAATTTGAATGATGGAACTGCATCTTCTAGTACATGTAAACTCGTGCCAGCATTCGCTAATGTTACACCAATATAGAGAATCTTCCCACCATTTTCTGCTACTTTAAAAAACGGACTTTTAGCTGTATACGGAGTTAATTCACCGAAATGTTCTCCAACAAAATCAATTGCTCTAGGTCCGATACACGAAACAGGTTCTGTTACTGAAACCGATCGAATGGCAGTTGGTTGTTTTCGGAAAACTTCCGTTATTGCTCCCAGCGCAGATGGACTTTCAGCCAGATCAAATACCGTTAAGTTGCGAATGTATTCTAATTGATAACCAGCATTGGGTGAGTTCGGCATTAACACATGTCCATTTTCCCCAACTACATCCAATAAAGCATCAATAATCGTTTGCGGACCACCTTCCACATAACCAATTTTGGACAAACTGGAATGAACCAGCAAGGTATCACCCGAAGTAATTCCCATTTCAGAAAGCTGATGCATTAATTCCGCTTTCGTCCAACCTTTTCCTGTTAAACGTTGTTCTTCAATTGATTTACGGACTGTATCTTTCTTGCGATTTCGGTACCAGTTCAATAGAAATTGAGGAGTCAGAGAACGTAAAGCGTTACGAAGTGAACCCATACTACGAATTAGTTAGCAACAGGTTTGATGATTTTATTTTCAGGAAGGTAGAGGTAATGGATTTCTGCACCTTTTGTCATGAGATAAAAATCGTCTTGAATCTTGCGGATCTGACCATATTCTAATGGAACCAATAACTCTCCTTTATCAGAATAAATACCGTATTTCGCTCCTAATGAAACAAGGTAATGTCCTTTATCTAAACGTTGAACCTCTGTATGTTTTAGTGGAATAATAACTTGACCTTTACCATTGATTGCTCCTTGCATCGTCAACAATGCAACAATTCCCAATCCATCCACAAATGTTTCAGCTGATTCATAGGAAGGTGGAATGACCACTTTATTGGTCAAATCAATATATCCCCATTTACCAGCCTTTTCAACTGAAATAAGCGAACCAACATCACCTATATTGCTGTATTGAAACGGAATAATGGTTTTACCTGAACGATCTATGATTCCGAATTTATCGCCTTTTAATACTTTTGCATAGTTTCCTACAAAAGCTCCTTTTTGCTGAACATTTGGATAGAGATCATAAATAGAAGGAATCACTTCAACTCCTTTTGGAGAGAAATAGCCCACCATTTCATCTTTCACAAAAAGTGCTCTTTCCCCAGAAAGTGTACTAATGGCCTCGTAACCTGGTTGTGCAATAATTTGTCCTTTCCGATTCATTAAACCGGCAAATTCACCGTCGATAAACATCAGTAATGAATCATTGAAAAACTCAATTTCTTCATACAAAGGAGGAACCATAAAGGAACCATAAATATCAATAAAGGCATCCAACTCCCCTACTTTTACTTTTGCCCTTCCGTTTAAAAAGGAGAATGCTTCAGTAAATTCTGGTTGAATTCGTTGAAAACCTAACTGATCGAAATAACCATATAATGAATCTTTTTGGGCGTAGATTAATTGTTCAGAAAACTGTCCTAAATCGTTGAAGATTGCGGGGAAAATCATTGCTCCAGAACGATCTACAATTCCAAATTTGTCTCCAACTTCAACTACAGCTCTTCCTTTTTCAAAATCAGTTGCTCCAGTAAATTGAAATCCGATGACCAACTCATTGGCTTTATTGACGTAACCATATTTCCCGTTGCGTTCTACCCATGCAAGACCATCCTTAAAAAATCCAACTGATTCATATTCAGCTTTAATAACAGGAATTCCATCCAGCGACATCCATCCAAACACTGCTTCATTTTTGTAGGGAATGATAATAGAACCTGCGAGTTCCTTGTCCCGAATCAATTCATCTTTAAATGGATAATTGGGGTATTCTTGTTGAAATGCCTCGACCCGCGCACTGGAATAATCGTACATATACAACTGATACAAACGTCTCCATGCTTGATCTACATTGCGATTTTTGGTATAGGTTCGAATAAAAGCTGCGTAAGAGTTGATGGTATTTTGAACAGTTGCCAAACGAAAAATCTGATCTTGTGCATCTTGTACATACGGATTATCGGGGTACGTTTTTTCAAATGACATAAAAGCTGCTAGCGTTCCTGCAACGGTTTGTTCTTGGTATTGTAACCGATAAAATTCTTTCTGAGCGGCTAATTTGTAAGTCGACTCTGGATAAGCAGTCAAGAATGTATTGTAATTCGCTGATCCACCTTTATCAACTGTTGACTTATAAGCCATTGAATCCCGCAAATGAATGGCTGAAAATCGTTCTTGTGCCCATGGATGCTTCAATTGAAACTGATTCATTCCTTCAACTGTAGGTTGTTTTTTTTCCAGTTGAAAAAACGTAGCTGAAATAGCATTTCGGTGAGCAATAATGGCTAAATAGTCGAATTGATAGACTTTGAGTTTGACTTTCGTTTTTTCCTTCATCTTGGAATAAACGGCTTCGCTTCGCAAGATGGTAGTATACGCTGAATCAAGGTTATGAAAGGGATTATCCGTTCGGAAATAGATCAATGACAACCCATAATTGGCAGCCGAAGGTTCCTTTTTTAAGGATTTTTCAAACAATGATTTCGCTTCAAAGTAATTGAATTGTTCCAACGCCTTAAAAGCCTTGTCGATTGTTGCTGCATTCACAGTTGAGAACTGAAATACAAGCGCTACAGCTAAACAGAGTTGTCGAACATGGAGATTCATGGGAACAAAGATAATCGCATTGGCAATGTCAATTTCGCTTAACGGATGAAAGTTTCAAGCAAAATGCATCTTTTCTTGTGGAAATGAGACAAAAAAAATCCCGCTAACCTCAGGCTAACGGGATTACTATCCTGAAGTGGATTACTTCTTGTACTTAGCGTAACGCGTGTTGAACTTGTCAATACGTCCTGCTGTATCCACTAATGTATTAACTCCTGTGTAGAACGGGTGAGATTTGTGTGAGATATCCAATTTAATTAATGGATACTCATTTCCGTCTTCCCATTGAATCATTTCTGAAGAATTTGCTGAAGAGTGACATAAGAATGAATATTCATTTGTCATGTCTTTAAAAACAACTAATTTGTAATCTTCTGGGTGAATTCCTGCTTTCATATTGTTTAAAATCTTTTTATTCTTACTTCAAAAATCGGTTTGCAAAGATAAATAAACTTTTTAATTAGCAACAAAAAAAATAAAACCAATTAGTCTTTCGTTACATTTGTCATGATGAAATACTTTGTTCCAGCATTTTTGACGCTCCTGATTGCAGGTTTATCTCTTTCAACGACTTCTTGCAAAAAGAAAAACTTCTTTTCAAAGGGCAATTTGGAATTTTCCAATGATACGGTTGTTTTTGACACTGTATTCACAACAATTGGTTCTACAACACAGCATTTCAAGGTTTATAACCGCGATAATAAAACCTTGACCATTGAAGAAATTGAATTGATGGGTGGAACTTCTTCTCCTTTTCGAATCAATTTTGATGGTTTACAAGGCACTTCATTCAGTGATATTGAAATTGAAGGAAACGACAGTTTATACTGTTTTGTCGAAGTAACACTCATGACTGGCGGGATACTTCCTATGATTTTTGAAGATTCGATCCGTTTTCGAACCAATGGAGTGGATCAATACATGAAATTAGTGGTTTGGGGACAGGACGCCTATTTCCATTACAACGACATTAACTCAGGCACTTGGCCAAACGATAAACCACACGTCATCTATGGTGTTGCCCGCGTTTTAAACGGACAAACACTGAACATTCAGCCTGGAACAGACATCTACCTGCATAAACTCAGCGCACTCTATGTGAATCGAAGCACACTGAATATCAATGGAACGGCTGCCAATAAAGTTACGTTTCAAGGCGATCGTTTAGAAGCAGATTACGATGATGTAGCTGGTCAATTTTTTGGAATTTACCTCGATAGCGTGATGCCTTCGGTGATTAATCACGTTCAATTGAAAAATGGTATAAATGGCATTCATGTTGAGTCGAAAATGACTGGTTTCCCCGGACAAGCAACATTAACATTGACAAATACGGAGATTTGGAACAATGCAAGCTATGGTATTTTGTTGTACGATGAACCCAAGATTGTTGCAGAAAATGTCTTGATTCACAGCAATGGAGTGCATGCCATGATTGTTTTACAAGGTGCTGATATGCAATTTACGCACAGTAATTTATTGGGCTACGGAGGCGGTGATGGCTCCTACCCTGCTGTCGGAATTCGCAACTACTATACTGCAAATGGCACACAAACCATCACTGATATTATTGGCGAATTCAATAATTGCGTCATTTGGGGAAGTGCCTCCGAACAATTGGTATTAGATACTGTCCAACCTGGTGGCGTTACGATTGACTTCAATTTTCGGAATTGTTTACTGCGTTTTCCAACGAATTCAAACAGTATGTTTGCTAGCTGTATTTTCAGTAATGGGAATCCTTTGTTTATCAATCCATCAGAAGATGATTTCACCTTTACTTCGCTTTCTTCTAGCCTAAGTAACAACGCAAATCCTATTTATACTACCACCCCAAATACAGATTTGTTGGGTATTTTGAGAGGAGGAACTCCAGATATTGGAGTGTATGAAGTTCCCTGAATCATTGTTGTCCGATTAAAAACAACAACCTCTAATAACTTCTCAATTGACCTTACTTTTCTTTTTCCGCAAAAGAAAAGTAAGCAAAAGAAAACTCGACGCTGTTTGTCCGTCAATGCACTCCAATTGTGGAATTGCGACCGTTTCGGTGATCTCTTCAAGCTTCCTCATCCTTCACAAGCGGTGCTTGCTCTTCCGCATTTCGCTGCATTTCGCTTTTTCCGTTCAAAAGGCGTCACACTCCTAACTTAAATTTCGTTAAATCCAAAAGGAAGCCCGCTACCTGTTATTTAGCTTCTATAAACACACTCATTAAAGTATATCAAACTATTAAAAAAGCAGTTTATCGGACACTAATGACCCTGAATTCGAAATAAGACTGTTGCAAACTCCTTTACTCTTCGTTACATCAAAAAAATCAACATCCTCATTTACAAGCGTAAACTATGGTGTTAAATTTTAATCGTGCCTCGATGAATGAATTTTGGAGTGTTCTTAAAATAATAACCTTTCTATCTTGAACCTGTGATTTATTAAACGCTTGTTTCTAGTCATTGGAACAAATTACCGCTTTTATTTGTAGTATTGTAAGTGAAGACGCTAAACCTTCGTTAAGACTATACTTATGATGAAACGCTTATTGCTCAGCTTTGTGCTGCTAACTTTCTGTCATTCATTTTATTCACAAGTTTTCCTAAATGAAGGAAGTAACCGCAATTATACTACAATCGCTGATGAAGACGATGATCACCCAGATTGGGTTGAAATTTACAACGGCGGAACTGATACGGCATTTTTATTGAATTATTCCATATCGGATAATATTGTTGAGCCATTGAAATGGATTTTCCCGAATGTAAGCATAGCACCTGGTGAATACAAAACCGTTTTTTGTAGTGGAAAAGATCGTAAACCAAACAATGGATTTACACATGTGGTAACTGAAACAAATTACACACCAACAACTGGATGGAGTACGCATAATTTCACTACTCCTTTTTATTGGGACGGTGTTTCCAATATTTTGATCAACACGTGTTCTTATAAAGACAATGGATACACGTTGAATTCCATTTTTAATCAAACTGCGACAACATTTCAGTCAACCGTTTTTGCTTTTGTTGATAACAGCGATGCTTCTTGCGGATTTAGTAATGGTAATGCGGTGGGTCAACGACCAAATATGCAACTCAATGGACAAACCATTGGAACTGGAGTGATTCAAAATTCAGGTACAGATTATCCTGCTCCTTATGGAAATTGGTATTGGAGTGCGAAAAATCAAATGCTCATTCGTGCTTCCGAATTAATCGCAGCAGGAGTTGTAGCAGGTGATATCTCCAGTTTGGCATTTAGTGTAGCTTCAACTGACCCAGGCATGGTGTATACGTATGTTGAAATAGACATGATGCTGGTTCCTTATGATGCCGTTGGGAGCAGCTTTGAAACGGTGAACATCAATAATTACTTGCATACAAATTTCTCGATTTCACAATCTGGCGAAACCATTCATTTGTTCGATCCAACTCAAACAGAAGTCAGTAATTTGTACGTGAATTGCCAAAATTTGGATGTTAGTCGTGGATTATTCCCAGACGGTTCAGCGAATCCTTATTTGTTTGATGTCCCAACTCCAACAGCCACGAATAACGCTTCTACCATTTTTTCAAGTTACTTATTGCCTCCCGTTTTTTCTCAACAATCAGGCATCTATGGTACTTCGGTCAATGTTTCTATTTCCAATCCAAATGGACTAGGAAGTGCTATTTATTACACAACTGATGGTAGTAATCCAACAATGGCTTCGACTTTATACACAGGAACACCAGTTCCAGTATTTTTCTCAAGTGTATTAAAGGCTCGTGCGTTTTCAAATGGAATCCTGCCAAGTTCTACTACGGTTGCTTCTTATTTATTAGGAATTGATCATGTTACCCCAATCATTTCACTGGTTACAGATAATGCCAATTTGTATGGTTCGGAAGGAATTTTTGATAATTGGAGTGCTGATTGGCAAAAAGATGCGTACATCGATTATTTCACGGAAGACAATCAATTACTTTTCTCTCAAAACACAGGAATTCAAATAGATGGAGGAGCTGGTGGAAGCCGCTCTCAACCTCAACATTCAATGCGGGTTGAATTAGCAAATGGTGTTTTGGGTGAAGGAGCTGTCAATTATCTGTTGATTCCGAATCGCGCAGAACGCACCAAATACAGTCAATTTTACTTGCGTAATGGAAGTAATATGTATTTGAGTTATCCTTACAAAGATGCCATGCAAAATGAAGCTATGTGTGCGGAAACAAATACGTATTATTCTGCTTGGCGACCTGTAACTGTTTATATCAATGGTGGTTATTTCGGATTGTATGAATTACGTGAAAAATTTGATCCAGAGTACTTTAAATCACAAGATGGTGCTGATACTGATTCAACAGACATTCTTTCATTAAGCTATTGGTACGGAAGTATTTTGCGCTCTGTTGCAGGAAATCCAGTAGACACTTTTTACACCAACTATGATGCTTTTGATAATTTAAATCCAGCTTTGCCAACGTATTGGGATCAAGCCGATCAATACTTTGATATGACGTATTACAATGATTATATCATCAGCGAAGCTTGGATGGGAAATTTAGATTGGCCACAAAACAACATTAAAATTTACCGTTCAAATGCAACTGATTTCCGCTACCGATTTTGTACGATTGATTTAGAATCTGGATTACAACCGGGCGGATGGAATGATTCGTATTCGGATAATATCAGCTATCTGTTCGGTCAAAGTAGTGGCAATCCATTCATCAATGTTTGGCTCCAGAGTATTCAAAATAATCGTTTCCATGATTATTTTATCAATCGATTTGCGGATGTCATGAATACATCTTATCTCACCGATCGATTAACCGCTGTGGAAGATTATTTCTTCAATCAAACAGTTGTTGAAATGCAAAACGAATATGCACGTTGGGGTGATCCCGGCAATATCCCTGGTCAAATGAATGATTTTTACAACAATCATTTAATCATGCAGGATCAATTTAGTATCCGTTCAGAGCAAGTACGCAATCACATTGAATCGAATTTCAGTCTTCCAAACCAAGTTAATTTAATGTTGGATGTGCATCCTGCCGGTGCTGGTAAAATACATATTAGTACGATTGAACCAACTGATTATCCTTGGAATGGAATCTATTTTAATGGTGTTCCAATCAAGATTGAAGCTATCGCGAATCCAAACTGGATCTTTTCCAATTGGGGCAATAATGGTTTAATTACAGATCAGCTCAATGCAATATTCTTAGATACGTTAGATGTGAGTACCATTCAATTTGATGCATATTTTATTCAAGACGTTACTGGATTAGAGGATACTGAGTTGGTTTCTCAATTTTCCCTTTATCCAAATCCAGCATCACACGAGTTGTTTCTCTTAGCAAATTCAGAAAATGGATACACCAATTTAAGCTACCAATTAGTGGATATTACTGGTCGTGTATTGAAAGAACAAGGGTTCAATCCATCCAATAAACAAACAACTATTGATATTCAAAAAATTCCTGCAGCTGTATACTTAATTCGGGTATTAGATGGAACAGAATTGGTTGAGCAATTGCGTTTTGTTAAAGTTGGAATGAATTAATAACCTCAGTTCGATTATAAATTTCAGTTCAGAATCCAATTGAAATTTGAAAGAAAAGGCGGTTTTATGAGTGAATGATCATTCGAAGAATAGTTAAATTGGCAGACACCAAGTTTATATACAACTGTATATCAATGTTATACATTCCTTAATATTGCGAGATTACTGAACGGATTTTAGTTTAACTAAAGTCGATTAGAACCATGCTTTATTTTTGATTCTTTGTCATAATTAGTGGAAAAACTAATAATTCGATCGAAGCTTATTTTATCACAATTACTGGTGTTTTTTACCACGAATACACGAATTACAAACTTAGAGTGATAAAAAGCGAATGGTTCCCGATTAATATCGGGAATGTCTACTCACTTATATAATAGATTGAGTTGGAAACAACGTTTACAACACGTGTCCGCCGTGGCTGATTCGTTATAAATTTTACAAGGTACTTCATTCGTGTATTCGTGGGAGAAAAAAATGATGTTTTCTGATTCGCTAAAACACTTAATGACGAAGAGCCTTTATTTGTTCTATGCTGTGAATATCGTTCAAATTCGCCAAACACAAAAAAAGGCTACCCAATCTGGATAGCCTTTTCAATATAATCGAATTGGAACTTGCTTATGCGTTAGCCGTCATATTGTCCAATACATCCATTACACCTTTTACAGCGATAGCAGATTCATCTAACAATTTGCGTTCGTCAGCATTCAAATCTAATTCAATGATTTTTTCGATTCCGTTTTTACCAAGAATTACTGGAACTCCTAAGTAAATATCATTAAATCCATATTCACCTTGCAACCATGCACAAACTGGGAATACACGACGTTGGTCACGAATAATTGCTTCAACCATTTGAGCAGCAGCAGCACCTGGCGCATACCAAGCTGATGTACCTAATAATTTCACGATTTCACCACCACCGAATTTTGTACGCTCAATGATTTCGTTTAATTTTTCTTCACCAATCATTTCTGTTACTGGAATACCACCAACAGTTGTATAACGTGGAAGTGGAACCATTGTGTCTCCGTGACCACCCATCAATACAGCTTGGATATCTTTTGGAGAAACATTCAATTCTTCAGCAAGAAAAGCACGGTAACGAGCTGTATCTAGGATTCCAGCCATACCAAATACTTTCTTTGGATCTGTTTTAGCATTCAAATATGCACAGTAAGTCATTACATCCAACGGATTGGAAACAACAATGATTACTGCATTTGGTGAATACTTAATAACGTTTTCAGTAACTGTTTTCACAATTCCAGCGTTCGTAGCGATCAAATCGTCACGAGACATACCCGGTTTACGTGGAAGACCAGAAGTGATTACCACTACATCTGAATCAGCTGTTTTAGAATAATCATTTGTAGAACCAGTAGTACGTGTGTCATACAAATTAATAGGGGAAGTTTCCCAGATATCCAATGCTTTTCCTTCTGCAAATCCTTCTTTAATGTCGAGCAAAACCACTTCATTGGCAATTTCTCTTTGGGCTAAAACATCAGCACATGTTGCACCAACGTTACCAGCTCCAACTACAGTTACTTTCATTGTTTTCTATTTAGTTGAAATTTCTTTCTTTTTTGCGTCACGAAAATAACAATAATTGTTGGGTGGATAGGTTAACAATGTTCATAATTCACGTTATTTGTGGATAGTTTGTTGAAAGAAGGCAACCATTGAAAAAAGTATACGTTTTCAAATTATTAAACACTGTGAAGCAAAACTGGAATTTGGAAGAAATAATTGCTCTGTGCAAGAAGTCCGATCGACGGGCACAAGAACAGTTATTCCGACATTTTTATGGGAAGATGCTAGCTGTTTGTCAGCGATACATCCAAGATAAGGATTCAGCTCAGGAAGTTTTACAGGAAGGGTTTATAAAGGTCTTTGATAATATAAAAGGGTACGACAGCAAAGGTTCATTTGAAGGCTGGGTAAGAAGAATCATGGCAAATTCAGCCATTGATGCCATTCGCAAAGTAAGAAAGGATACACGCCTTTCGGATGATGTAAATGACTTCAAATTCATTCCAGACGAAGATGAATCGGATGATTGGGATCTGACAGCACTGAAAGCTGAAGTAGCAATGGAAGCAATTCAAAAACTTTCACCTGCTTACCGAACAGTATTTAACCTCTATGTTTTGGAGGAGTATACGCATCGGGAAATTGCCGAAAAGTTGGGAATCAGTGAAGGAACTTCCAAGTCGAACCTAGCAAAAGCACGAATGAACCTACAAAGTTATTTGAAACAAAAATTTATACATATCGCGTCATGAAAGAAAACATTGACCGCATCTTGAAAGAGCAACTTGGAAACTACGAACTTCCCTATGAAAATGGGGCTTGGGAACAGTTTTCAAAACGTTTGGATGGCACGCCTTCTACTCCATTCTACCGTAAATGGTGGTTTGCAGCCTCTGTAGGAACTGTTCTAGTAGGTTCTGCTACTTTCTTTGCATTGTCTTCTCGTGAAGAATCAACTCCTGATTCAATTGCTCCTTCAACAGAAACAGTTACCGATCAACAAGTAACGACTACTGCACCTACAACACAATTGAGTCTAGAAAAATCGACAACTAGTACAAGTTCGACTAATCCGTCATCTGTTTTACCTTCGGGTTCACAAGTTGTTAGTCCTACTTCTTATGTGTTCGATCCAGCCGTTCTTACAACTGTAAATCCAATAACAAGTACGAACACTAATTCTGGTAATACATTACAGGAACCAGGTAAATCAACAACAACTATTGCTGCATTTATTCCATTGGAATTGCCTACTTCTATTTGTTTGAATGAATCCTTTACGATTCAGAATCCAAATGAGGTTGCAGTAACGGTTACTTTGCCAAATGGTCGTTCAAAAACCATTGCAGCTAAACAATCTGCTGAGATTAAATCTCCAAAATCTGGAAACCTTGTTGTGCAATCTGGAACGACTTCTAAAACAATTGTGGTGCATGAGGCTGTTTCGCATTTATCAATTGGTGTTGATGCATCTTTGCTCTATGAAAATGGAATTCCTACCTTGAAATTTGATGTAACTGGTGCGGAAAACACTGTAACTTGGGAATCAAACATCAAAGCACAAGTAGCTGCTAAAAATGAATTGATCGTTCACCCCTATACTGAACGTGAAGTGAATGTGGTTGTCAATTCTACTGATCAAAATGGTTGCCCCATCTCTGAGAAAAAATCAGTTACTTTGAATGAGGTGTACAATTTGATGGCACCAACTGGATTCTATCCATTAAGTAGTGATAATAGAACCAATTTATTCATTCCAATTGCCTTAACCTTAAGAGATACGCCATTCGAAATGGTCATCTTGGATCCAAACAACATGACGGTTGTATTCAAAACAACAGATGCTTCAATGGGTTGGAATGGAATAGATGCAAGAACTGGTCAAATGGTGCCAATTAATTCAAATTGGTTGTGGAAAGTAGTGATGAAAAATCCGCTTTCAAACGAACCTGAAGAATACAAAGGACTCATTTTAAGAAAATAATAAACGCTACACTTACCAATTAATAGTTGGATGAAGGGAAAGGAAACTTTCCCTTTTTTGTTGGAATTGATCTAGAAATTGTTGGGATTTAACGGATTCAGGAAACAACAAACGGTGTTCTTCCATGCGTCTTAACGCTTCAACTTGCCAAACCAATTCAGCTGTTTTATCTTTAAAATACCAAGCTTGAAACAAGTTCCAAACCTGCTCAATGGCTTGTGAATTGGGGTGTACACCATCTGTCTCAAAATAACGGTAATCGCGCAACACATCATTGATCAATTCAAAAGACGGGAAATAAGCTATTTCGTAGCGTGATTGCAATTGTTCTACCAATTCAAAAAGGCGTGCTTTTGATCGATTGTTTTCTACCCAACCATCTTTCGAATACCGAATTGGACTTACTGTAAATACAATTTTTAAACTTGGATTAACACGATGAAGTTGTTCGATGACTTCTATCCAAGGCTCGAGTAGATTAGCTTGTGAAGTTATTTTCTTTTCAAAACCACTTGCGGCTTGTTTATGACAATTGGCAACAACTTCACTAGTGGAATTCAATCGGTATTCATGCGCTGAACCCAAGGTGATAACCAATAGTTGTGCTGACTGCAATTGACGTTTAAAATTGAAACGAATGGTTTGTAACTGCGTTATTAATTCCGATTCTGAAAGCGCATACCGTTCACTACTTGCATCCCAAGACAACCAAATATCATTGTGCAATAACGTGCGTTCGTTGGCTGTTTCTGCAAGTGATTCGCTGATAAAACGAGCCAAAGGAATTGGATGAAAAACGACTCCAAATGGATTGCTTTCAACCGTAAATCCTGCTCGTTTCAACTTTGCATTCAGATGAGTTGAAAAACAAGAACCCAATAATAAGATGGGCGAATCGTGCGTAACAGAAAGCGGATACGTTGGTTTAGGAAACTCTGGAAGTGGATTCATCATCAAATAAAGTTAACGTATAATCTAATACTGCTGACCAACCAATCCATTTCCCTGTATCGCCAATGGTTTCATTGTGCCATATAAAACAAAAAACGCCACCAAACTGCTTTACTTCATTCGCTAAATCCCGAACGATCTGTTTACTCTCTTCAATGGAACAATTCATGTATTCGTTGAATGTACCATCCATATAAACAAAAGGAATCAATTTATAATCGGTTGCTTGATTGAGTTCCAAATCAAAAAAGTAAACAGGATGTGCGGTTCCTAATCGAAATCCTGGTTGATCTGCAAAACCCATCGAATAATCTTTTTTAAAGCCCTCTGCAATTAACCTTCGGTAAGTATGTGGCAAACTTACTTTTAAAAAATGCTGCCTACTCTCTATAATCTTTGTTTCGGTGATCTGATTAATTCGATTGTGTTCTTCAAACAGTTTTTTATCTGAATAATTGCTTCCATAACTCGGATGTAGCCCAATTCTAGCGATTTGGTTCATTAATCGAATCAACCGTTGATGACGTGAATCTCTCCATGAAATATTTCGATCGTACTCACCGTAATCACCTAAGAGCCAAAAGATCCGCGTGTTTAAAAATGTTTTACTAATATCTTCAATGCGTTTATACGTATCATACGGATCGGTTTGAGAACCGTTGTTTACTTCTTTACGGAGCTGTAAACGCGAATGATTTCGTGAAGCTGTATCTTTGGCAATCGACAACCATTTTCGCCAACCTCTTTTCCATTTAAAAGCATACGTATTGTCAATATCAAAAGACGGGATTACGGTAACTAATTGCGTTACTTTTAATTGATCAATTCCATTTGGTAAATAGGCTTTAAAAATCGCTTCGACCCATCGTTCAACAACTTGTTGCCGCAACCATCCAAATTGAAACAATAGACTATCTACTGCTTGAAAACGGTCGTGTTTATCCCGTTTCTGAATCACGTATTCTTCGTAGCGTGAAATCACATAAAATATGGACGCAAAAGGATCATTCACCTCATCAATAGAGAAGCAATCACATCCGTTCCATGGTGATTGTTTGATTGTTAGGTTGGTCTCAATTTGCTCACTAAAAAGAAGTCTTGATGGTTTTAATTGAGACACCCCTTCAAAAGGAAATTCAGAATAATTGAGACGAATCTCGGTTGCGGTAGAAAAAACGGAACGATCATTCGTAAACTCATACTCAAAACCATGTTGTTTGAATACAAAATCGAATGTGTATCTGAGTCGTTCTGTGACTTGATCTACGAATATCAGCATCTCAATTTAATTCGTCTACTAAGGATTGACAAATAAATGTTGCCGCCTTTCCATCTCCAAAAATGGTTGGAAAAACAGTAGGAGGATTTTTAAGAAAAGTTGTAGCTGCTTCAATCAATTGCGCCTTATCAGCCCCGACTAGCTTTGCTGCTCCTGTTTCAACCAACTCAACCCATTCCGTTTCTTCGCGGAGTACAATGCATGGTTTTTTGAAAAAATAAGCTTCTTTTTGAACACCTCCACTATCCGTCACAACCAAGACGGCATCTTGTTCCAAACGAATCATGTCTAAAAATCCAACAGGTTCAATTATATGGATAAACGAAGAACCTGTCAATTGTTCTGAAAACGATTGCGACGCGGTTTGTTCAAGGTATTTTTTTGTTCGTGGATGAAGTGGTATGATAACGTCTAATTGATGTTCTTCAGCAATCGCTAATAATCCCTCAAAAATGGCAATTAATCGTTCTGGAATATCTGTATTCGTATTGCGATGAACAGTTGCAAGAATAAAGGATTTACCACTACAATCGATCGTATGTAGAATGGTCGATCGTTCTTGTGCCAATGCAGAAAAATAAAGACTATTATCGTACATGATATCACCACAATGGTAAAGTTTTGGGCTATCAATATGTGCTTTTCCTGCTGTTTCGGTACTAAACCCTTCTTTTACTAAATTATCGATTCCCTGTTTTGTTGGAGAATAGAGTAAAGTAGAAACATGATCGGTCATAATACGATTGATTTCTTCTGGCATTGATTTATTGAAACTACGCAATCCAGCTTCAATATGAACAACAGGAATTCCCAATTTTGAAGCGGCTAAAGAACCAGCTAATGTAGAATTGGTATCTCCATAAACAATTACCGCATTGGGTTGATGTTGTTGCATTAGTTGTTCTAATTCCTGCAACATGGCTCCTGTTTGTGCACCATGAGAACTACTCCCAATACTCAATTGAGCAAATGGTTTTGGAATTCCCAATTCATCAAAAAAGACGGCAGACATGTTTTCATCATAATGCTGTCCTGTATGCACAATTAATTCTTCTACTTGATTTGCAAATTCATTACTAAATGCTCTACTAATTGCCGCAGCTTTAATGATTTGGGGACGAGCACCAATGATTGTCATTATTTTTTTCATTGTAACATTCCGTTATCTGAGAAGCTAAAGTAACCATTATCGGTAATTATGAGGTGATCCATTACGACCAATTCGATCATCTTACCAAATTGCACAATGCGTCGAGTGAGTGCTTTATCATTGTTACTTGGTTTACAGTTTCCACTTGGATGGTTGTGCGCCAATAGAATAGCTGCTGCACCTAAATCGATTCCTATTTTGAAAATAATTTTAGGATCAACGTAAGTACCTGCTAAACCGCCTTTTGAAATTTGACGAATACCGATTACTTCATTATTTCTATTCATTAAAATGATGTGAAATTCTTCGTGTTCTAAATCGCTGAAATAGGGTTTAATGAGCGCATATCCATCAAAGGATGAATTGACCTTTTCACGTTTGACCAGTTGATTATCTTTTCTTCTTCTGCCTAATTCAATTGCCGCCATTAGGGAGATTGCTTTGCTTGGTCCAATTCCTTTAATTTTACACAATTGTGGCAAACGTAATTTCCCTAATTCATACAGATCCTCATTGCACAACGCAAGTAGTTCTCGAGCGAGATCAACTGCTGTTTTATTTCCCGTTCCTGTACCAATTAAAATAGCGACTAATTCTGCATTTGAAAGTGCACTATTTCCTTTTGAAATCATTTTTTCCCGCGGTCTATCATCTACTGACCAAGTGGGTATACTCATTTTCTGCTCTAACATTTTTCCCATTTTCAACAGTAAGATAGTGAAAAAGTTAAGGTTTTACCTACTCAATTTCTCCTTTTTCAAACAAAATTTGCCTAGTTAGAATAAAATCATTTCCTCTTTTTGTAGTTTTACATTTACTGAAGCAGAAACTGCAAGGTTCAATCGTAAATGAATTAGATTTATCAGATTTTCAAGCAGGTATTTACTTATTCGTTTTAACAGGTCAATATCAAGAAGTCACTCAGCTTCGGGTTGTTAAAAATTAAGAAAAACAAATCCCTAAAAGTGGATGATGTCATTTAAGAAAGATAATTCATCTACTTTCGGTAGCTAAAAATGCAGGAATGGATTCATTGACTCAAATTGTTCTAGGTGCCGCTATTGGAGAAGCTGTGGGAGGCAGAAAAATGGGCGCAAAAGCAGCACTTTGGGGAGCTATCGGTGGAACCATACCCGATTTAGATGTTTTTCTAACTTTTCTTTACCATCCAATAGATGCAGCACTCGTTCACAGAGGGTTTTCCCATTCGCTTTTGTTCGCAATCTTAGCTGGACCTATTTTAGGTTGGTTGTTTCATCGGCTTACAAAACGAAAATACGATCAACGTATGTGGATTATGCTCTGGTTCTTTTCCATCGTTACACATCCACTATTAGATATTTTTACGAATTACGGCACCCAATTTTTATGGCCATTTGATTTCAGAATTACATTCAATACAGTCTTTGTAATTGATCCATTGTATACCATTCCCTTCATGATAACCTTGCTTGTTGCGTTGTTCATGAAGCGCACCAATCCAAAGCGTTCAAAATGGAATTGGGCTGGAATTAGTTGGTCGTGTGGATATTTACTCTGGGGCGTGATTGTAAAACTCATCATTCTCTACCAAGCTCCCTCCTATTTTAAAGAAGGAAACATTACCGTAAATAGAACAATGGTAACACCTGCTCCATTGACATCTTTTTATTGGCAAGTGATTGGTGAAGATGATGCAAACTATTATGTTGGTTACAAATCATTATTCGCCGATTTTAAAACGGAAGACGTTCAAACAATTCCAAAACAACATCATCTTTTAACTAAATTGAAATGGAAAGGTCATGATTATACTCATCAACTCAAACACATCACAAATGGCTACTATGCCATGGAGGAATTGGGTGATACGATTCAATGCTATGATTTAAGATTTGGCACAGTCAAACAGATCACTGCGAATCAATTTTCAAAACCACTAATGGGTTATGGAATGATTGTTGACAAGGACATTGTGCAAAAGTCTTTTCGATTATCAAGCAGAGATGCATTTAAAGGAGTTAATTTTGGTTATTATTTAGATAAAGTTTTCGGAAAATGAAACAACTCATCACATTAGCATCAGGTGCTGCCCTTTTATTATTGGCTTGCGGTCAAGGTGCACCAAAACAAGAAAAAGAATCAGAACGTGTAGTCCCACAATTACCAAAAATCGAAATTGATTATCAATTAAGTGATTTTTTGAGTGAAAATGAACAATTGGATAAAGATGTTGATTCCTTGTTTGCTTCATTGGATGATACAGCTATTGTTGCTCAATTAATTATGCCAGCTGTTGGTGAGTATGGGCAAACACTTGAAACAATTAAAAAACACATCAATAAACGTCAGATTGGTGGTGTATTGATGTTAAATGGTACCAAAACTGAATTCACGAAATGGATCATCGATTTCAATAAAACAAATATCAAACTAGGAAATCCAGGTTTTCTATACAGTGCTGATGCTGAACCGACTTTAGTGAATCGCAAAATAAAAGGTTCGCACCCAGTTAAGAAAGCCAATCAAATGAAGACAATTGATGAGGTGAGTGCTTATGCTGACACTATTTCGTTTGACTTGAATGCCATAGGAATCAATTATAATTTTGCACCTGTTGTTGATATGTCGCTGAACAAAACAGTTGGATCACGAAGTTTTGGTGCTGTTCCAGCCAACATTATCCCTTGGTCAAATGCATTTATTCAGGCTACACAGAAAAATGGCATTATTGCTACTGCGAAACATTTCCCTGGTCATGGTTTGGTTTCTGGTGATACGCACAAATCGTTGCAAGTTATCAATGGTGAATTGAAAGAAATTGGAAACTACCCACAATTAATTGCGGACGGTGTGTTATCAATCATGATTGGCCATCTAGCTGTTGCGAATAACCCCAAATATGCGACGAATGGTCTTCCAGCAACAGCGTCCAAAGTGATTGTAACGGATCTCTTACGAACAGAAATGGGATTCAAAGGGCTCATTGTTACAGATGCAATGAACATGGGTGGCATCACCTCTATTCCTGGTGCTAATATAAAGGCAATTGAAGCAGGTTGTGATATTATCTTAATGCCATTAGATGCAGCAAAAGCGCATTCTCAAATTCTGAAAAAATACCGTACAGATCCAGCTTTTAAAGCGATTGTTGACGCAGCAGCTAAGCGTATTTTGCGTATGAAGTTGTGTGTTGGAGCGATTAAATAACAAGACGTTGCAAACCCCATTACTCTTCGTTAATTCAAAAATTCAATTTCCTCATTTACAAACGTAAACTGCGGTTTTAAATTTTTATCGCGCCTCGATTAATGAATTTTGCAACAGTCTTGTAACGCATCTATTTTTCAAAACAAAGGGGGAAACATTCAATTGCTTCCCCCTTTGTTTTTGATTGCTCAATTCATTTCAATGTAATGACCTTAACCAATAGTAGAACTTTTCATTGGAAGGATTCATTGTTTCAAATTTAAAACTTGGACGTTCGTAAGCAGACATTTTTGCTTGAAGGTTGAGCACTATTTCTTCGCGTGAAACGATTAATTCCATGTATTCACCCACCATCAATGTTGAAACAAAATTTTCAAATGTACTTTGATCAACACGCATACCATTACAAGCGAAAATTTCATCACCAACACTCAAACCAGCTTCTTCGGCCGCAGAGCCAGCGCGAATGGATTTAACAATTGTTTTCCCACTTTCTTGAGCAACAGAAGCACCGAAGGAAGCCATTGGTTTACCAGTATATGTAACATTTACTGCCACTTTACTGAATACTTCTTTAAAATTCGGGATTTCAGTTCCATTCACGTATTTAGCAAAAAACGCATCCATGTCTTCTCCCATAAATTTCTCCAAAGCCTCCTGAAATTCAATTTCAGTAAAACCTCTATTTTTCTTGATATAGAATTCATCGTATAAGTAACGCATAAAATGATCAAGGCATTTCTTCGAATCAAATTTATCAATGATCATGACATCTAATAACGCAGCCAACATGGCACCACGAGAATAATACGTCATGGTTGTGTTTCCACTATTTTCATTGGGACGATAGGCTTTAATCCACGCATCAAAACTTGCATGAGCCACTGATTGCACGCGTGCGCCTGTAGATCCTTCAACATAATTGATTGTTCCTTGAAGTTTACGCAGGTAATCTTCCTTCGAATAATAACCAGCGCGAACCATTAACAATTCGTCGTAATAGGATGTGAAGCCTTCCATTACCCATAACAACGTTGTATAGTTTTCTTCATCGTAGTTAAAAGGGCCTAATTCTATTGGACGAATGCGTTTTACATTCCACAAATGAAAATACTCATGTGCAACCAAAGAGAGGAAATTATTGTATTCCGCAGGTGCATACGTCCAACGATTTACACTTAACACACATGCATTTGAATGCTCTAAACCACCTTGTCCATTGATGACATTATGAATAATGAACGTGTATTCTTTACAAGGATTTTGACCAAAAACATCTGTAGCAGCCATGACTATTTTCTCCATGTCTACTTTTAGTTCGTTCATATCGTAATTAGCCATTCCATATAAAGCTACTTGGTGATGTGTGCCACCTGCTTGAAAAAAGAACAACTCATGATTCCCAATTTCAATCGGTGAATCAACTAGCTCATCGTAATTGGCAAACTGAAAATGCTGTGCATTATCACCTTGAATACTTTCACTTGCTTTAGCTAAAGGAGTTGTGATACTTGAAAAAGATGAATACGGATATACATCCAATGTACCTTTGAGCTGTTGATAACCATCGACATAGCAGAATACGCTACTTCCAGAAACAAAACCGTGAGAAAGGTCTAAAAAACTTGTCCGTACAGATAATTCGAAGGCATACACTTCATACTTTACTTTGACAATTTTAGACTTTCCTTTGGCGATTTTCCATTCATTTTTGGCTGATTTAGTCACTTTTAGTGCCTTGTTGTTTTCATCAACAGCCTTTACTTGATTGACATTTCGAGCGAATTCACGTACTAGGTACGATCCAGGCGCCCAAACAGGCATTTTCACACTCAAATCAGTTGATTTAAAATCACGCAATTCCATTTCAACCTCAAAATAGTGGTTTTGCGGCTTTGTCATCCGCAATGAATAAGTAACAGTTTGGCTAAAGACCGAAGTGGGAATCAGGCAAACTAAAATGACTAACAATCTCATTTCAATTATTTTGCTTCAAATATACAGCCTTAATTTTAAGTAAGACTCATTCCTTGTTCCCTTTCTCATTAAATTTTAACACAGTATTCACAGTGATTTTAAGTCCAGACAATGTGGCATAACAACCTTTGTATAGAATTAAGAGAATAAATGAAACGATTGTTTTTTACAGTATTTGGTGGTTTTTGCGCAGTTATTGTGCTGATCGGAGTTTTTAATTTTTATCACTTTTCTGCAATCCATTCCTATCAAAAAGAGCTTGTAAATGCAGACAAACTGGGATTAAGACTGCAAAACCATAAAGAACAATTTCAATCACTTGGGCAGCACAGACAAGTATTTGATTCAGTGGCTATTCATTTGGATGAGTGGCAAGAAATTAATCAACAATTCTGGAAAGAAACAACTGCAATTGCTGTTAAAAACCAACAAAAATGGATGCAGAAAGGATTCTCAATTGCTACATCATATACTGGTAGAAGGCAATTAGTCGATCTTCAAAATGCTGAAAACGAATTATTAATTATTTCAGCTAAAATTGGGTACAAAGAAGAAGGGTACATTGGAAAGATGCGCATCAATGCCCATAACATCGAAAAAAAATATCCTAAATTCAATGAAAGGCTATTTAGTTTAAGGAGGCATGAAAAAGATTTTTTAATGCGGATTGACCCCATTTACGCAGAAAAATTTGAGCAAGAAATGTTAGACTGGAAAAAAAATCAAGGTTTACCAGATGAGATTATTGCTTATTCTGCTTATTTTGATTCCCTGAAAAATGCTTATCTACAATTTTTCCAATCGAATGAAGATGGCTACTTTTATAAGTGGGATAATCAGTTTGAAAAACTTCAAGCACATAATTACCGTCAACGATCTTTGTTGTTAACCGAAAGTTTTGATGCTTCCTCTAAAGCGCAAAAAACCAATCTCATTCTCAATAGTATAGCCGTTTTTCTTGCTTTAAGTTGTGCGATTATTTTCACCCGCAAATTCACCAAACAAATTTCCAATTTACAGGTCACAATGGCTGAATACATTTCTACTAATTATCAGTTTAATCGAGATTCAGATTTACGAATCCCTCGGAATGATTTTGGGAAAATAACCATTCATTTTCTTCAATTAACACGTAAAATCAGAGCTGATATGCAGCTACTAGAAGACCGTGTTCAACGACGAACCAAATCACTGCAATTAAAGAACAACCTGCTTGAAATGCAACATCTTGAAATTATGGATAGTCTCCGCTATGCACAAGATTTACAGCAAAGTCTATTGGTTTCTCGCGCAAAAATGCTTCGTTCATTCAAAGAAGCTTGGGTGTATTATAAACCAAAAAATCATGTTGGAGGTGATTTCTATTGGATGAAAGAAGTGCGTGAAAACGATCGACTATTACTCTACTTTGCTCTCGCTGATTGCACTGGACATGGCGTTCCAGGAGCTTTGTTGAGTGTAATGGGAATGAATGCACTAGACGAATTAATAGAATCAGGAATTAGAGAACCTGCAACCTTGTTAAATGACTTGCGTTCACTTGTCAGTAGACGATTAAATACGCACGAAGACAAACGTTACGATGGAATGGACATTGCGTTGTTTGTTTGGAATCGTCACACAAATACGTTGGTCTTTTCCGGTGCGCAAATGCCATTATGGATTTTACGCAATGGTACTTTAATTGAGACTGTTGGTCAACGAATGGCAATCGGTTATACCTATTTCGAAGTTAATTCTTTTGAAAATCGTGAAATCACCTTAGCTTCTAATGATCGTCTGATCTTATTTTCTGATGGAATTATTGATCAATTTGGCGGACTAAAACAAAAGAAATTAGGCCGAAAAGCATTGCGAGAGTGGTTGACTTTTCATGCAAACGATACTTCACCCCTACTTTTTTCAAAATTGGTGCAACAATTCGAACATTGGAAAGGTAATACAGAGCAAACAGACGATTGTACGATGTTGATTTTAGAACCAACTGTTTCTATTTCAGTATCCTCATCCTCAATTTCTTATGAATCGATTAGTATTCATTTACCAGCTTGTTAGTAACCTCAGTTCGACTTTAAATTTTGTTCAGAACGCCTATAAATGCTCAGATTTGAGTGAAAGCGACGAAGTAATAACGGGTTATTTCAAGGAGTTTTCGTGAAAAAGATGAGTATTTATTAGGTGCAACAATAATTCAGCTATTCATTTTAAAAGTGATATCCTTCGTTGATTTCATTCATGATAGCCCGCTATCACTCATAAAATCGCCTTGTTTATCACATTTAAAATTGAATTCTCAATCTAAATTTAAAGTCGAACTGAGGTTAGTAGGTGCTAAAAACGAAAAGAGAAATCAGTCGTTTCTATTGGATCTGAAAATAAATGAGGATAATAATTGCGCATTTCATCTTGCATCAGTTGAATTGGCACATCATTAAATGTTCCATAAAAATGCAGGTATTCCATATAAAGCTCTTCTCCTCGAAATGCGTGTAGGAGTGAATCTTTCGTCCCATCCCAAGTAAGTGGTGTTACTTTATTCAATCTGCAAATTCTTCGATCAAAAGCAGGAGTGCATTTTGTCCATATTCCATTGATTTTCACCTCTACAAAACCGTGAAACACAATTTCATCTCTTTTCAAATAGTTGATCAATTTTTCAACTCCAATGTGGTTCTTTACAATCCCAAATCCTAATCGAGCTGGAATAGTCAAACCTCGCATTGCTGCGCAACAAACAATTGCCTTTTCAACACACCAAGCACGATTTTTAGTGCATATTTCACCTGCTATCAATGCATCAGCACGAAGATTCAAATGATAAGGATCATATAAAAAACCATCTCTCACTTTTAGGTATACAGCGATTGCTTGTTCAGCTTTAGTCGGTAATGAGCTAAATTCATTGATGTATGATTGCATCGCTGGGTGCGAAAAATTCAGAAAGGGCGTTTCTGCTAAAAAGGTGAAGTCTTCTTGTTTGTTGGACATATTCATGTTGGAAAGCTAAATTAGTCAAGATTTGTGGATTTCAATACCGATGAATCCATTGATTTGTCTCAACAATTGATCATTTTCTTTCAAAAATTCGGTAATATCGCATTCCGATAGCCATCGGAATACGGGACGGATATAGCCTAATAGTTTGATTAAAAATCAATTAGACACAAATCAACTAAAACACCTCCTGAATTCCCAACCCAAAAACCCTTTCATTTATCCAACTATTCTACCAAAACAGACAAACGCTACTTCTACAAAACAACTGAATGAACCATTCATCTCTCTATTGAAAATACGTACCTTTACAGTGTGTCAGAAGTAGAAGAAGAAAAAACAACTTTCCGTGAAGAATTTGAAGCGCATTTAAGCAGCCCTTTGCCTCTGTTGATTCGTTTTCGTAATTTTATTTTCGGTACTCAATCTCCCGATAATTACACCAAATTCAGCTTCTTCTTCGCACTCATTATTTGGGTAATTTTCATGGTCTGGTCTGTGCTTGGTTCCATTGCAATTCGGATGCGGAATACGATCTTTGATCAAAAAGAAATCGATGTAACCGCCATGATAGAAAAGCGGGGCCAAGAATTAGGATTTGAACCACATGCTTTTATTGGAAGACTAGAAGCATTTCATGCATTGTCCATCATTTTCTGGATCATTGTTTTTATTGGATTGGTATTGCTTTGGCGCAAAAACGAACGCTTCATGTATGTCTTTTTCACGGGTTGTGGATTGTACTTATTGTTTATGTTGGTCATGTTAGGCTTCCGTTATTTTGCACAAGACACTACTTTTTTTGATAAGATCGCGTTTGCAACATTAGTAATTCATACAGGTGTTTACGGCTATCTTTTAAAACGTGAAAAGAGCGGCAAGAAGTTACAGTTCTTTGGAATCGATGATGAAGATGATGAAGATGAATAAGTAGTCGGAATGTTTTCTAGTTCCAAAGCTTCCCATTGATTCGATTTTTAAAATCAACTGAATCCAAGCAACCTCCAATCAGGTTATCAGAAATGCTTCGTACATTCGTTCTCAATTAATGATTCGTCGATGTTCTACCAAACCCTTTTAGTGTTCTTTACTAGTTTACCAATAATCGTTCTTGGTTGCATGAAGCCAGCTTTCATGAGGGAATTAGTATTAGATATTCGATTGGGACGTATTTTGCATTATTTCGTTCTTTTTATAGTCGGAATTGTCTTGAAAAACAATACGATATCCTTGATTTTTAAAACAGAGCCTGTTGTTTGGATTGAAGCGGGTTTGTATTTCATTGTTTTGGTTTATGCAGCTGTATTTGCGATTGCGAGTAATAATATAGAAGACATCGAAATTGATCAATTGACCAATACAAATCGACCATTAGTAAAAAATGCTGTTGATCCTAAATTGTATGATCGTACTTCCAAAATAAGTCTACTTTTTTCGTTGGTGTTTTCATTGTTGATAGGAATTGAATTCTTTTTGGCAATTCTCGGCATATCACTCATTTATTACATCTACTCCTGCAAACCTTTTAAACTAAAGCGATTTGTTTTTCTTGCTAAATTTCTAATTGGGATAAACTCGCTTATTTCGGCTGTTTGCGGATTTTATGTAGCGGGAGGTGATCTCAGCCAATTCCCTATTTTTTGGTTACTTTTTATTCTTATTCCTGTTTCGTTAATGGCCAATTTTGTTGATTTAAAAGACACTGCTGGCGACAAAGCCGCTGGAATAAAAACCTTACCAGTGCTATTAGGTGAAACAAATGCAAAGAGACTCATTGCCCTGTTTACTATTTCTGCTTATGTGTGGGTGTTTTTCTACTTCAACACTTTATGGATCGCGCTTTTACTAATTGTTACATGTTCAGTTCACGTGTTTTTGTTATTTCGCAAACCCTACCAAGAAAAACCGTTATTTCTCCTACACAACAGCTTATTTATTGGGCTAATTGTTTTAGTTTTAACTAATGCTTACTTTCAAGACTAAAGCGGTGAAAAAACAACTCGCATTTTTATTCCTTCTTGTTCTTTCCTGTTCCACCCGAATTATTGGACAGATTCCGCAAGCACAATTGAATGAAAGTAGTCATCGCGCAACCACTTTTCTAAAAGAGGTGCAACTTCCGTCTGGTGCTTTTCAAGATTCAACCAATCCACTCTTCAATGTTTGGGAAACCATTTTAGTAACAGATGCGTTATTAGACCGTTTCCCCGAAGAAGACAGTACTATTCAACTCGGATTAAGGTGGCTGAAATCGCAAGAGAATGATCAGCAATTGTTGTGTCACAATGTAGTTTGTTCAACCAGTTATTGCATTGAAACTTCTGCTATATATTTACGACTTCTAAATCGGCTAACTTCGACGCAAAAACTTGATTCACCATTCAAAACCATCGAGCAATTACAAGAAAAAAATGGTTCTTGGAAAGTTGGAAATCCAGACGTATTGGATCAAGTCGATTTTCCTTCCGTAACTGCTTTTGTGATTAACTTGTTCGAAACGGCACATTATCCAGCAAATAATTTGGATGTAGCCTACGACTATTTAATCACCAAACAATTACCAAATGGCTCGTGGGGCCAAACATGGGAATACTACAATTGTCCAGGATATGCGCTTTGGCAATGTATGCCCGCATTAAAATCTCATGCACCATCAACTTGGCAAAGAGGTAAAGATTTTATTCTACAGCAACAACTCGAAAATGGCAGTTGGTTATATTCAGATTCCCTCATTAAAAATCATGTTTCTCCAGAATTACAAACCGCTTTTATGCTTCATTGTTTAGTGAATGAAGAAGATGAACAGAGCAAATTAGCTTGCACAAAAGGAATACAATTTTTACTCCAATCACAACAAGGGAATGGTGCGTGGAATGGCGGCTTTTTTCCAATTCCAAATGAACGGTATAAAAAACGTGAATACCTCATTGCAACTGCCTTAATTTTGAAGTTAATGATTGCCTATCAATTGGTTGAAACGCATGATTAAAAGTAGCTTTTACATACTTAGTTTGCTAGTACTGGTTTCCTGTGCTTCTACAAAACTGACCGAAAATGAAGGTTTTCTTTCAATTAGCTCAAGTAAAGAAAAGATTTATATTTTGTCCGTATTACCACCTAATAGTGAGAAATATTCAAATGATTTGAGTGCCTTACTCGTTGGTCATTCAGAAGTGGAAAAACACCAATTTTCAGCCTTTACATCTTATCATTCTAAACTAAATGATGACGCTGAAGACGGATTCGCTTACATCGATTCTTTACCAAATTGGGGGTCCAAACGATTTCCAATACTGCTTCAATCCGCTGAGGTAGATTCCACTAAATTGAACTTTCAATTTTCCATGGATCGCAATAGCATTGATTTTAGCGTTGGTTTGGAAGAACTAAAAAACAGTTGTCGAATTGAGTATAAACGCCAAAAAGAATTCAATACCAAGGTTATTGGCACGGCATTTCAACTAGCAAGGATTGAACCATTACAAGTCAACTTCAAAGTGCTAGAAGAAAGGAAAATCAACCAACCATCAATTCTGTTTCTGCATACGATAGAAAAACCTGAATTACTTTTTGGATCAAAATTGCATTATTATTGGATCGACTTCCAGTTCTTCAACCATCAAGAAGCCTTTAGTGTGTTTTTATCGAAGGATGAAGGTGGAAAAGTTGAAGTAATTTATGGCACATACCCAAAAGAAAACTATCAAGAAATTCGAATTAATGACCTTTCATTGGCTTCTGATGAAACCACATTTATAGAATTCATCGGAGCAAATTCTAATGAAAACTTACAGGTTACAGTAATACGTAATTCCATTGAATCAACAAAAAAAACAATCGTTATAGCAGTCCAAATTATGAAGGGAGGTACTCGAAAAGGAAATGGTATTGCCTATCAATTATAAGTTTACAATGAAGAAATTTCAAGCATTTTTTAAACAAATAGTCGCAAAAATTGAAGATTATCCGCTTCCATTAAAACGCTATTTATTGCTGTTTTTAGCCATTTTAGCGATTCGGTTGTGCTTGGAGTTTTTTGCGAATAATCGCCTATTCCGTTTCGAAGATGTACTGCACATTGGTTTATGGTTTATGTTCATCGTAGGTGCATTCATGTTACAATTGCACGCTTTTTCAAAAGTCAAGATTGAACAAATCGTAAAATTAGTTGTTTGCTGTTTTTCTATCGCTCTTACTGCTCCCATCATCGATTTATTGATCTCTCAAGGGAAATTCTCCAAGATGAATTACTTATCTATTAATTCATACGCAGATATTGCATGGTCGTATGTGACAATTGGCGGTGCAAGTTTGAATCGTGGAGCTACTATCGGAATTCGGATTGAAATTGTATTACTGGTGTTCGCCAGTTTTAACTACATCTATTTGAAAACCCGAAACGTTTTAAGAACAATAATTGGCACACTTTCAATCTATACTGTCCTTTTTCTTTCTGGAACAATTCCCTTTTTTATGGGAAAAATCAACGAACTGCTCCACTTAACATATAGTACAAATGATCAATCATCAGTTTACCTTTTATTTACGCTCGATTTATTGATTTTTCTAATAATAGCGTATCGTTACAATCGCAGACTTATTCCATTTACTTTTTCTACACTTTCATTCCTACGAACTATCAGTGCTGTGGGTTTAGTTGTTATTGGAGCGTATTTAGCACGCAAAAATTACCCAACAAATTGGCTCTTAGACCCCACAACCCTCTATTACTTTCCCTTATTAGTTATTGTTTTGGCATTGCTTTTTGTCTATGAAAAATATGGCCGATCGAACCAACATCTCTCCGATCAATTCACTATTCAAAATGGAATCTTACTTCTCCTTTTTTGTACAAGTGCGTGCATTTCTTTTTACACCAGTTTTGCAGTGATGCTTTCTTGGTCATTGCTTTTTATTTTATACGAAAAGCCCTTGTTATTTAGTTCAGTTCCGGTTTTAGCTGCCCTATTTCAGGCATTTTTAATGGTAACTTATTTATTTATAGGATACTTAACATTTGGTGCTCCAATGGTTGGAATTGATTCATTTGTTTTATTTTTAACTTTAATTGTTTCATTTTCAATCAATTTGGGTTATTATTATCTAAATCAATATATTTACAAAAACAATACTGCTCAAGGCTTATGAAAACAATAATATCCATTAACAACACACTACTTACTACCATTTTATTTTCTTTATTTCAACTAATTTCATTTGCACAAACGACTATTTGGTCTGATAATTTTAATAATGGTTGTGCAAGTAATTGTATTGCTAGCACTTGGAATGGTTGGACTATCACCAACAATTCAGGTGGTGTGAGTGGTGGTGCACCCAACGATTGGTTTGTTAGTTGTGCTGAAGAAGGGATTGTTCCTCCAGGATGTGGTTCTTCTTGTATAGGCGATGCTTCATTACACATTGGTGCAGATCCAGGTGCTGGTGGTGATATGGGAGCAAGTTTTAATGAAACAGGCGCAGCAAATGCAACTTATAAACGTGCAACTTCTCCAACTATCAATACAACTGGCTACTCTACTATCACTTTAGCATTCGATTTTATTGCCTTTGGTAGTGCAGGTTGTGCTGATGACCGTCTTCAATTGCAACTCAGCACGGATAATGGTGCAACATGGCCAGTCGGTTACCAATACTGTTTAACCAGCGTTTGTTGTGGTGCTTGTAATGGCTACAGTCAAGGTCAATGGACAACCTATACCTTAGCACTTCCTGCAGCATTCAATAACAATCCAAACGTTCGAATTGGATATCACTGGAGAAACAATGGAAATGGCTCTGGAACAGATCCTTCTGCTGCAATTGATGATATTCGACTGACAGTTGTAACTGCGCTTTCTGTGGATCTACTCAATTTCACCGCTGAAAAAACTGAAAAATCAAGCCCAACAATAACTTGGAAAGTAGAAAATGAGCGTAATTTCGCACGTTATGAGTTAGAACGCTCGACAGATGCAACTTCGTTTACTAAAATTTATGAAATCAATGGCAATTGTACAGGCGATGCTCCTTGTTCGTATGTCTACAAAGATGTGAATCAAACGAAAACGGTCTATTATCGTCTAAAAATGGTCGATACGGATGGAGAATTCAAGTATTCCTCCATCATTAGTCTGGATGAAATCAGTTCCAATTCAAGTGATTTCAACTTGGTTTCAACACTTGTATTTGAAGATGAATTACAGATAAAACTCAATTCAAAGAAAAAAACAAGTGCCAATTTTGTGTTGTATAACATTGCTGGAAAAGCAGTCTATACTGAAAAGAGTGTGGCCATCAAAAATGGATTTAACCAAAAGAACATTGATCTCAATAAGCTTTCAAATGGTGTCTATATTTTAAAGATTTACATCGAAGGCGATGAACATGTAATTAGCGCGAAGGTGATGAAATCTTAAGATACCATTACTTATTTCATTTCTAAATTGTTAATTGATCTGGGGCTAAAACACTCATCTTATCATGATTGGGATTTTTCGTGTTTCTGGTAATGATACACGAAATGTCTGAAAAAGCGCTTTTTATTGATGGTGCTTTTTACTCAATTGCTCATGCATTTCTGTTTTCTCGTTAAAATTTGCTGGTAACTTAACTACACCATGCAATTTTGTAAGATCTGTTGATTTTGAAGAAGCTTGCGAAACCATACTTTCCAAATAACTTTCAATGATTGAAGAAAGATCTCGACCTGTTTCCTTAGCATAGGGTTTAGCCTTTTCAACCGTCTATGTTTCAATTGACAAGGTTAACTTCGTTTCCATACCCGTATCTTTAATTCATACATATAACTTCAAAACAAAAAAACGACCCACCATTTCTGATGAGTCGTTCGTATAAAATGAGGTATTGTATTACTCTGCGCTTGCTTCCGGAGCAGTTTCTTTACGCTCTGGTTTTGGCAACAAAATACGACGAGACAATTTCCATTTTTTGGTTTTTGGATCTTTTCCAACAACCTTGAATTTCAATAAATCACCTTCTTTACAAACATCTTCCATTTTCGCTACTTTCTCCCAAGAGAATTCAGAGATATGGATCAAACCATCTGTTCCAGGAAGGATCTCAACGAAACAACCGAAATCTTTCACCGCTTTCACTTTTCCTTCGTATTCACCACCTTCATCCACTTGCGGAGGAAAAGCAATCATACGAATGCGTTGTGTAGCTGCGTTCATGTCTTCAGCGTTATTAGACATCACTTGTACACGACCTTCACCTGTTTCCAATTCTTCAATTGTAATGGTTGTGTTCGTGTCTTTTTGAATTCCTTGAATGATTTTTCCTCCAGGTCCGATGATCGCACCAATCATATCGTTTGGCACATTGAATGCTTCGATACGTGGTGTTTGTGGTTTGAACTCAGGATTTGGAACAGCAATCGTTTCAATGATTTTGTTCAATATGTGTAAACGTCCTGCTCTTGCTTGTTCCAATGCTTGGATCAATACTTCGTAAGGCAATCCGTCAACTTTAATATCCATTTGGCAAGCTGTAATTCCTTTCGCTGTACCTGTAACTTTAAAGTCCATGTCACCTAAATGATCTTCATCACCTAAGATATCCGACAATACAGCAAATTTACCCTCATCAGCAACCAATCCCATTGCGATACCAGATACTGGTGCTTTGATTTGAACTCCACCATCCATTAATGCAAGTGTACCTGCACAAACAGTTGCCATTGAAGACGAACCATTGGATTCTAAAATTTCAGATACCAAACGAATCGTGTATGCATTATCATCTGGAAGAACTGGTTTCAAAGCGCGTAATGCCAAGTTTCCGTGTCCAATCTCACGACGGGAAGTACCACGAATTGGTTTCGCTTCTCCTGTTGAGAATGGGGGAAAGTTGTAGTGCAACATGAATTTTTCAGTTCCACGGAATGTAGCATTATCAATTAATTGCTCATCCAATTTACCACCCAATGTTAAAGTCATCAAGGCTTGTGTTTCACCACGTGTAAATACGGCAGAACCGTGAACCATTGGTAAGTAATTAACTTCAGCCCAAATTGGACGAATTTCGTCAAACTTACGACCATCTAAACGTTTCCCTTCGTGTAACATGACATGACGAACCGCTTTTTTCTTCACTTCTGAGAAATAAACCGAGATAAAACCACTTACTACAGCTAATTCTTCTTCCGTATATGTCGCTTTTAATTCAGCTTTAATTGCATCAAATAATTCGGTGCGTTTTGCTTTATTTGCCAAACCTTGGCGAGCAACTTCTTTACATTTTTCCATTGCAAACTCATACACTTTCGCTTTAACAACTTCGTCATGCGATTCGTGTGAGTACTCACGTTTTGGAGAAGAAACTGGAACTTCAGCTGCTAAATCCAATTGGAATTGACATTGTTCTTGGATTGATTTATGCGCCAATTTAATGACCTCAACCATTTCCAATTCAGAAATTTCTTGCATTTCACCTTCCAACATCACGATGTCTTTGATTGTACCAGCAATCATGATATCGATGTCAGATTTTTTCATTTCTGAAACAGTAGGATTAATGATAAATTGACCATCAATTCTACCTACACGTACTTCAGACATTGGTCCGTTGAACGGAATGTTTGAAACTGCAATCGCAGCTGATGCTGCCAAACCACACAATGCATCTGGTTGGTGTTCACCATCGTAAGCCAACAATTGAATCATCAATTGCACTTCTGCATGATAATCATCTGGAAACAATGGACGTAATGCACGATCCACTAATCGCATGATTAAGATTTCACTTTCGGAAGGACGAGCTTCACGGCGGAAAAAACCACCAGGAATACGACCTGCAGATGCAAATTTTTCTTTGTAATCGACTGTTAACGGAAGGAAGTCTACTCCTTCTCTTGCTTCTGGTGCTGCAACTACAGTTGCTAATAACACCGTGTTGCCCATTTGTAACACTACTGACCCGTCGGCTTGTTTAGCCAATTTTCCTGTCTCAACGAAAATTTCTTTCCCGCCAGTAACGATGGACTTTTTGATTCCTATATTCATATTTGTATTATTTCATTTTTATTTCAAGCAACTCAATCAACATCCACTTTTGGATGTGAAATATACTACCTGTTTCTATTTAGTAGAATTTCAACTTATTTAAGTCTTCACCCACACTTGTATTTTCTTGTTTTCACGAAAAAAGCTTCCTTATCTCTTCTCGATACTTTTCAATTAAGTAAAACCTAGCCTCCTTTGTATTTCCAAGCGTATTGGACGTTTAAGCCTATACTCCCCTTTGTCTTTCCGAGTGATTCGACTGAGTAAACCTTACCTCACCTTTGTCTTTCCTCGATACAATTTAACTGAGTAAACCTAGCTCCCCCTTTGTCTTTCCGAGTGATTCGACTGAGTAAGTCGAATTGTACCGAGGAAAGACAAAAAGGGGACAACGGAATAATCCGAAAAGCCCCCTTTTATTAATATGTTTCCGTTAAGATTAACGACGTAAACCTAATTCTTTTACCAACGCACGGTATTTCTCAATATCCTTACGTTTTAGGTAATCCAATAAACTACGACGTTTACCAACTAACAATTGCAATGAACGTTGTGTTCCAAAATCTTTACGATTTTTTTTCAAGTGCCCAGTTAAGTGAGCAATTCGGTAAGTAAACAATGCTACTTGACCTTCTGTAGAACCTGTGTTCGTGTCAACACCTCCGTGTTTAGCGAAAATTTCTTTCTTTTTTTCTGGATTTAAATACATGCCAATATTGCTTGAATGATTCTTATGTAATCTTCCCGAACATTTCAGGATTAGACGGTGCAAATATAGGTAAATTAAGTTTGTTGCGATGTGTCTTGCCAATTATTTTATAAAACACCCTAAATTAGTGGTGAAATTTGGAGATATTCAGCAGACTTTGCCCCAAATAGTAGTCAAGTTAATAGGTCAAAAATAAACTTTCATGCGGAATTCAATCATCTTTCAGGTTATCCTTATTTTAATTACAACCAGCTCATTCAAGGTAGCTCCATCTCACCGTGGCAAAATCATGCGCAATTGTATTGGAACGTATCTACGCATAAATCATGCGAATTACCTTGTTTGTAATGATGCTATTCTTAGTTTGTATGAAACAGGGAAAATGGTCTCTGTACGTTTTGAACATATCAAATGCCAAGAACCAGTTGGTGAAGTTTGTACACTCTATTTTAAATCAAATGGAAGCATTGAAATAACACGTGTGAATTGACACGTTTCCTGATTTTTTTTAGAGTCCACCATCAGAAGAATAAATTCCTTCTTTGTAAATGCGTACTTTCAACAAGACACCATCACGATCGTAAATAAATACTTTTCCAGAATACAATTGACCATTTACAAAATGTCCGTCAATCCATATTTCAGAACTTTCAGTATACAACTTATTCAAACCATTTGGCACAAAAACCAACCCATTCGCTACACGAGGAGATTTAATGATTGGTGGATAATAATAGTTCAAATTTTTCGCTGAATGTTGCTTTTTATTTTCGTTTATAGGCTTTTGAGAAATCAAAACAGGCTCTACAAGACGCATTTTCTTAGGAGTACGAATGGCACTGTAAGTCAATAATATATTCGTGTAATTTGCATTTAACCAAGAGAAATCAACCAATTTCGATTCTGATTTAATTGTTTCCATGGAAGACTCAACCCAAAATTGCACTGCTAAATCTTTTTTAAACAATCGATGTGCAAAGAATACTTGTCCTGCAACAATATCTCGCTGATTGAATAACATTTTACACGAAAAAATCGGATTGGAAACCTGAACAGATTGTTTCGTAGAAATGGCTTTAGGAATGGCACTTGCTTGTTGCAAATTTCCTTGACGATCAAACCTGAAATAAGAACCAGCTGGACGATTATCTGCATATTCTCCAATTAATCGCGGTGTAGTGCCATCTTCATAATACGTAATCCAAACACCACTTTTACGACCTTTTACATAAAAACCTTCTTTGAATTTACGATCAGTTGAGGAAAAAATAGCTTTGTTGTCGTTTGATAAAACCCACCAGCCTTCACGCTCACCCATCGAGTTCATGCGATTGATCGTATCTGACTTCTTTTGTGTTCCAGAAAACGCAAAACTGTACAGAGACAGAGCAAGGAGTAACATTAGAGTTTTTATCATGGTGTGTCTTCAATTGTTCTGAAAGTAGTTTTTATCTTAAACACAGAAAGTCGATAAAAAGGAAACTAGGTAAATAATGAATATTTTGAACTTTTGAATGAACAATTAATTTAGAGTAGTGCGATTATTCAAACCTAAAAAGGCTTGAATCTATTCTTAAAATAAGCTTCTATCGATAGTATAGCTAGTGATTCTTTAGTTCAAGAATGTTCTTTTGTTGAATAGAAACTACAACGAGCTCCGAATCACTAGATGCAGTAATGCTCAAACTATTCGATGAATCACCAATTAACACATCACCTGGAAGAAGTCCAGCTTCCCCAACAATTAATTCACCTGTTAATACATAAACCAAAAACCGAAAAGGATCATGTTCTATTTCTAATTCTTCGTTGGCCAGAAGTCTCTTAACAACTGTGATAGACGAATAAGTGGCGGCACACATGACATTAAAATCAGTTACTTTTCCATAACCTGTTGTTTTCCAATCACCAGAAAATCCAGCTTGTTGGAGTGATTCTAATCGAATCTTAGTCGTCTCACCTCCTTTTTCGTGTTGCATGATTAGTTGACCATGAATCACTAGAAGTGTACGCTGAAAACCGGGTAAAGAAGTAAAGGATGACTCTTCTACTCCAACTGTTGCAGTACTGATACGCACTTCAAAGTTTTGGAGTTGATAAGAGCTATTATCTGGATAAATAAACAATTCTGTTGTGGTACCTCCACTCCAATCCTTAGTTATTAACTCATTTTTTCTTCGAATGATCACCCAATTTATATTTAAAAAAAGAGGCTGTCTTTTCAAACAGCCTCTCCAATCCTTATTAGCTTCTAAAGCATTTTAGCGATAACGCTAATTTTTCTTTTAATTCTCTTCTATCTACAATGTAATCAAGGAATCCATGTTCCAATACAAATTCTGATGTTTGGAATCCATCTGGTAAATCACGACCTATAGTTTCTTTTACGATCCGAGGACCCGCAAATCCAATCAATGCTTCTGGTTCTGCTATATTTATATCACCCAACATGGCAAATGAAGCTGTAACACCTCCTGTAGTTGGATCAGTCAAGAACGAAATATAAGGCAATTGTTGCTCTGATAGTAAACTTAATTTACCAGAAACTTTTGCCATTTGCATCAATGAAAAACCAGCTTCCATCATTCGAGCGCCACCTGATTTGGAAATAATCATGAATGGTGCTTTCAATTCAAGGGCTTTATCAATTGCCCGTGCAATTTTTTCTCCCATGACCGAACCCATTGAACCTCCAATAAAGGAAAAATCCATCGCTGCAACAACAAATTCATGTCCGTCCAACAAACCATGACCTGTGCGAATAGCATCTGTTAAACCTGTACTTTTTTGTGTCGCTTTGATACGATCCGTATATTTTTTTGAATCGACAAACCCCAATGGATCACCCGAAGAAAGCTTCGCATTCAATTCAGTATATTTCCCATCATCAAAGAGAATTTGAAAATATTCTTTCGAACCAATACGTTCATGATGCGAACAACGATCACACACCCAAGCTGTTTTTTGTAAATCTTCTGCTGTAAAAACAGTTTTACAACGAGAACATTTATTCCATAAACCTTCTGGTGTTTCTTTTTTATCCTTCGTGGAAGTTGTAATTCCTTCCTTAGCGCGTTTAAACCAACTCATATCCTATTGTTTAACACTTTCGTTTATAATGTATTCACATTGTTTAAATCTGCAAATGCTTGTTCTAGTCGGGCAATGAATGTCAATTCGCCTTCTCGTAACCATTTACGTGGATCGTAATGCTTTTTATTGGGTGAATCGGCTCCTTCTGGGCTTCCAATTTGCGTCTTCAAATAATCGATCTTATTGGTAACATAATCGCGCACACCTTCTGTAAATGCAAATTGCAAATCGGTATCAATGTTCATTTTAATGACACCATAACCAATTGCTTCTCTAATTTCTTCTAATGTTGAACCTGAGCCACCATGAAACACAAAATCAACTGGATTATGACCCGTGGCAAATTTCTCTTGTACAAATTCTTGTGAATTCTTGAGTATTTTTGGTGTTAACTTCACATTTCCAGGTTTGTAAACTCCGTGTACATTTCCAAAAGCTGCAGCAATGGTAAAACGGGGACTAATTTTCATCAATTCCTCGTAAGCATAAGCTACTTCTTCAGGTTGTGTATATAATTTTGAACTGTCAACATCCGTATTATCTACTCCGTCTTCTTCACCACCAGTAATTCCTAATTCAATTTCCAAGGTCATACCTATTTTGCTCATGCGCGATAGGTATGCTTTACAAATCTCAATATTTTCTGTAATTGATTCTTCGGAAAGATCAATCATGTGAGAGCTATACAATGGCTTTCCTGTCTCAGCAAAATGAATTTCACCTGCGACCAATAAAGCATCGATCCATGGTAATAAATTTTTCGCACAATGATCAGTATGCAAAATCACGGTTGCCCCATAAGCTTCTGCTAAGGTGTGAATGTGTTTTGCGCCTGCAATTCCACCAGCGATAGCGGCTCTTTGCCCATCATTTGATAAGGATTTACCAGCAAAGAAATGTGCTCCACCATTTGAAAACTGAATGATAACGGGTGCGTTTACTTTAGCAGCTGTTTCCATCACGGCATTTACTGTATTTGATCCAGTAACATTTACAGCTGGTAGTGCAAATCCTTTCGCTTTTGCGTAATGAAAAATTGCCTGAACTTCATCACCGGTTGCAACTCCTGCTTTGATATTATGTGCCATGTTTATTTTTTTCAGTTTTGGGGTGTAAAGGTAGTTAAATACATCTGAAAATAACGGTCTTCTGTTCCCATTTTTTTGCTCTTAACGTTCAACTCTGATTGCTAGAATGGAAATCCAATACCTATATTCAACTTAGGCTGAAATGGCGCACTTAGTTTACCTTTTTGCAAATCAGAAAGCTGATTAATCTCCTCTAAATAGTGTTTTCTAGTTTGAAAGACCCAACGCGATCCTTCTGATAAAGCGGGGTTTGTTAACGGGAATCCTAAATCAAAACGCACAACAAAAAAATCAAAATCAAGCCTTAATCCATATCCAACAGCAAGACCTAATTCTTTGTACCAATTTTTAGAAATTCGACTTCCTATTCGATTGGGATCTTCCTCAATAGTCCAAATATTTCCAACATCTAAAAAGAATGCACTTTTAAAGAATCCACCTCCAACTCGGAATTCCAACGAAGCACCAAGACGAATATCTCCAATTTGTGTCGCTGTTCGATTGGTATCTAAGTAATATTTGTAAGCCCCGGGACCTAACGCTCGCGCTACGAAACCACGATTATCATTTGCGCCACCAGCGAAAAAAGAATAATCGTAAGGCAAAGAAGTTTTCGTATTTCCATACGGCTTCCCAATTCCTGCTAATGTTCGCAAAGCGAGGATGCGCTTTCGGGAGAATGTATAATAAGCAATTGTTTTTGTATCTACTAAAACGAACTGAGAATAAGCAACGCCAAATAATTGTCTCCTACCATTCGTATCAACATCCTGATAAGCACGTCCTCCTGAAAGAATAAACCCCGCAGAATTAAGTGTATTGTTGAATGTAAACCGTAACTTTTCAGATACTTTCTTTTCTCTTTCTAAATTATCGTAATCAAAAATGAATTTAAAATCCTCCCAAATTAGCTGATCACTGTAGGCATTGCGCAGAAATAAGTCATTTAATTTATCAATCCTTGCCTGAAATTCAGGAGTCTTCTTCAAGGCAACAAATTTAATTACTGAAGCACCTGGCACACCAAGTGATACAATTTGTGTCTTCCCAATATACATTTTCCATAAGAAGTTCAATTGGAATACTCCTCTCGAAAAATCTGGTCGACGTTGGTAATTGTAAGCTGTAGAAAGGATCGTTCTAGGCCGCGAACGTTTTGCTAACTTGGCGATATTTATAGGAAAGAAACCGGGTAAATCGAACTTCAAAGTCGGTCCAATTTCAAAGGTATTAAAACTTCTCCCTGATTTTTGAATCTTTTGTCCATCAATCGTTTCATCAAAAACAGGAGGTTGTGATTCGAAACCACCACTCAATGTAATGGTCGTTAACCAACCCGCTTTAAATAGGTTCTTATTTGCATAATTAACCGCGGCAGAAACCCCTAAAAATCCATTTGAATTGGTGGCTCGTGGTTCAAAACTATAACTTTGCTTCTTGGATGGAATCAAATAATAATGTACTTCCACTTCACCTGTACCTGGGATTTCAATAATTTCAGGCTTAATAACAGAAAACAATCCCAATTGCAGTAAACGGTTATAGGTTCGATCAAAATAGTATTCTTTGTAATAGTTGGTAAATTCCAAGTAATTCTGGGCTTCTAACAATCCTGCTTGCACAAAAAGGTCTCCATTGTAAACAAACGTTGCCATTCTAAATGGATTTAACTCTACTGAATCTTTGGGTTTTCCAAATAAATTGGTTGCTACTTCGCTTTTAAAATAAGTTGTCTTTTTGTCATCCCCATCATCTTTGTTTTCTACTTTTCGATACAATACGTTGTAAAAAAAGGTGTCCAAGGTTGGAAGAAAATCATTTGATTTCAACTGTAACGAGAGTGAATTAGCTACATCTTTAAAATTACCTTCAAACAACGTGGTATCACAAATATGGAAATAGACACCTTTTACAATAGTTGACGTATGACGAACAGGTACTAAGCTATCTGGATACTCCGGTTTTTCTACTAATCTATCTGAAAAGACAATATTTAACGAAACCGACATATCGGCCTTATTGGTATCTGCTATATAAGAAATATGTTGCGCACTAAAACCATACAAGGACTCATCGCGCATAAATTTGGCAATGACAAAACGGTATTCATTCAACCTATCTTTATCAAACGGAATTCGAAACGCTTTTTGATTTTTTCTAAACTCATAAAAATGTTCGTTGAAATCGTTTTTATCACGTATTTTTTTTAAAAATTTTGAAAATGCACCTGTTACTTCTCCATTGGATGAAACAACATTAAACGAATCAATGTAATAGCGGGGACCTGTAACCAAGGTATAATTTGCTATAATTTTCTGTTTCTTTCTATTCTTCAAAGTGTCCATCACAGCAGTCACTGTATCGTAATAATAACCCTTTTGATGCAGGTATACTTGCAGTTGTTCTTTCGATTTTTCAAATAAAAATGAATCTGCAATTACAGGAGCTTCACCAAATTTATATTTGATCCGTTCACGAATAGTTAAACGAGGTGTTATGGTATCTTTGAGCTGCAAGGTTCGTTCAAAATAGGTTGTTTTACCTTTTTTTTTGGCTTTTTGCATTTTACGCTCGTTGATACGATCTTGCTTTAAAAGCCGTTTGGTGTTTTTATTTCGAAATTTAGCAAGACGTTTCAAACGCGATTTCTCTGCCTTTTCTGGGCGAATGGAGTTAAAAGCTACTAATCGGAGTTTGAGATTTAAGAATTTAATCGCCTTTAAATTCGGTTGCTGGCGAATAACGCGTTTTACTTCCGATTCGTCTAATGATTCTCCTTTAATGGTAACTCGGTTGTCTTTGAGCAAATACCGCCCTTCGGGAACATAACGTGCAACTCTAAAGGAACAGCCAACTACTAGCAGGATGAGTGCCAATGAAGCTGTGTGATAGATCAATTGTTGTACGTTCTTATTCTTAGACATCTCTACAAAAATAACAAAAACCTGAGTTCGCCTTTGAATTTTGTTCAGTACGCCTATAAATGCTCAGATTTGAGTGAAAGCGACGAAGTAATAACGGGTTCTTTCAAGGAGTTTTCACGAAAAAGATCCATAGTTAGAGGTACAAGGTTAAATAGGCTATTTGTTTTAATAGCAATGCTCTCTTTCGATTCTCGTCAACAAAACAGCAAAAAACTGTAAGTTTGAGCACTTAAAACCGTATTGTGGAAGTCATTTCAAAAGCTAAAATCAAATGGATTAGATCCCTACAACAAAAAAAAACAAGAGAACTTGAGGGTATTTTTGTTGTTGAGGGTGAAAAAATGGTTCTTGAAGGATTAGCAACAGCGACTTCTGAAGTTGTCTGTATTATTGTGCATAAAAATGCGTTGGATTTAGTTCAAGACGATCAAAATACACCGCTATTCTCCGCTGGGAATACAGAAATGGAACAACTTTCCACGTTAAAAACACCCAATAAACTTGTTGCTGTTTTCAAACGTAAAGAACACCAAATTTCCAATCAAGGATTTAAATTAGTGTTGGATACCATTCAAGATCCTGGAAATATGGGAACGATCATGCGATTAGCAGATTGGTTTGGCATTCAACAAATTATTTGTTCCAATGAAACCGTTGATTGTTACAATTCGAAAGTAATTCAAGCTTCAATGGGAGCCATTTTTCGCGTTGGTGTAACCTATACGGATTTAAATACCTATTTATCAGCTGTCAATGTTCCGATCTATGGCGCATTGTTAAATGGCGAGAATTACCATTCTGTTGATTATCATTCGGATGGAATTTTGCTGATGGGCAATGAAGGAAATGGGATTTCAGAACAATTACTACCATTCGTTCAACATGCGGTAACGATTCCACGAATCGGACAGGCAGAATCATTGAATGTGGCAACGGCTACGGCAATTTTGTTGGCGGAAATCAGGAAATAATTACGTCAATAGAACCGTTGCAATCGCGTCCATGCATTTCATGCCATCAATTGCTGCGGAAACAATTCCACCTGCATAACCCGCACCTTCAGCACATGGGTACAATCCTGTGATTTCAACATGCATACACGTTTCATAATTACGAGGAATGGAAACGGGTGATGATGTACGTGATTCTGGTGCGTGCAACACAGCATCATTGGTTAAATAGCCGTGCATTTTACGGTTAAAATCAACAAATGCCTGACGCAATCTTCGGGCTATAAAATCTGGTAAAACAGCATTCAAATCAACACTGACAATTCCAGGTTGATAAGATGTTCTTGGGAAATCAATGGATTTTCGTTGTTCTACAAAATCTTTCATTCGTTGGGCGGGAACACGTTGGGTTTTTCCAGCAGCTTCCCAACACGCCTTTTCAATCGCTTTCTGAAAATCGAGGCAAACAAATGGATTGTCTTTTGAAAAACCGGGTAATTCATGCGGTTCAACACTCACCACAATTCCTGAATTCGAGGTAGGATTATTCCGTTTGGAAGGCGACCAACCGTTGGTTACTACTTCTTCTTGAACAGTTGCACATGGAGCGATAATTCCTCCAGGGCACATACAAAAAGAATAAACGCCCTTTTCTTCGACCTGTGTAACCAAAGCATAAGAAGCTGGTGGCACAAATTCATCGTTTAATCGACCGTGGTATTGAATGGAATCGATCAATTCTTGGGTATGTTCCACTCGCACGCCCAATGCAAATGGTTTTGCTTCGATTTTTACACCACGACGGTGCAACAAGTAAAAAATATCGCGCGCACTGTGACCAGTTGCTAAAATGAGATTCCCACAATTTAAGCGCTGTTTCCCATTGATTTCAATCCCAACCAACTGCTTGTTTTCAATAAACAAATCAGTTAGTTTAGACTCAAAGTGAACTTCGCCACCGTGTTCAATGATACACTCACGCATAGCAACAATGAGTTGTGGTAATTTATTCGTTCCGATGTGTGGATGTGCATCAACCAAAATGGAATCTGGTGCTCCAAAATGAACGAGCCATTCCAAAGCTTTCATTACATCGCCACGTTTTTTGGAGCGCGTGTATAATTTTCCGTCAGAATAGGTTCCAGCACCGCCTTCTCCGAAACAATAGTTGGATTCTGGGTCAACGATTTGTTCTTTATTGAGCACTGCTAAATCTCTTCTACGTGAACGCACATCTTTTCCACGTTCAAAAACAATTGGCTTCAAACCCAATTCTAATGCACGCAATGCAGCATACAATCCTGCTGGACCTGCTCCAACGATATGTACTGAAGGTGCATCTTTCACATTTTTTGGATGGAATGAAATCGGTCTTTCAGGAATTTCACCTTTGGGATAAATCAAGAATGTTGCGTTGATTTTAATGTCCCGTTTTCGCGCATCGATGGAGCGTTTGTGCCACACAAAATCGAATGAACCAATTTGTTGATTGATCTCTTTTGAAATCAATTGTTCTAAAACAGCGTCATTAACGGCTTGTTCGGGTGAAACTTGAAGTATGATTTGCATTATCCTTCAAAAGTAAGAGAAAACCACCAAACTTTATTAAAAAGCTGGTCAATTGGTTTGGAAGAAGGCCTACCATCTTGAATAAAGGCCGTTGCGGCTTTATCACATTTAAAATTGAATTCTGAATCTAAATTTAAAGTCGAACTCAGGTTATTAACCTTCAAAAATCAAGGAGAACCACCATACTCTGTTGTAGAGTTGATCAATGGGTTTGGAAGAAGGCGTTCCATCCTGAATGAAGGAATTGGAAAAACTTTGCGAATACTTTATTTCCATCCCGAATTTAAAATAAGGCATGAAAAACTCGACACCTGCACCAACTTGTCCTTGAAAATCGCTGGCTTTGATTTTAATGAATGGATCAATGAATGATTGTGATGCTTTTTCCTGCGACTGTAAATCGTAAGAATATTGACCTCCAACCAACACGTAACTCGCGAAATTATTGAGTCGCATGGTGCGAAATTGTAACATTACCGGAAAATCAAGGTTCGTAGAATTGACCCTTTCTTCCGCATAAATATCCTTCTTAGCTAACGGATCTGGATCTTCATAATAATAAACCAGTACGCGTTCTTGGAAGGATAATGTAGGAATAAAACGCAATCGCACAACTGGATGCCCTAATTTCAAGGTCGTGACAATGCCAATTTGACCACCAGGTTCACTTTTGTTTTCAAGTGATTTGATGCCATACAATTCATAGGCATTTTGAACAGGAAAAGCATTAAAATTAGCTGTATTGACTCCAAGCATAAATCCAAAATGCAGGTTGCGTTCATCGAATCGACGGTAATTTCTCGTCTTCTCGGCCTGAGCAACTGACAGGAGTACTATCAAGCAAAAAACTATGGAAATTGGGTACTTCATCTTCACAACCATAACGTTCCTGATCTCAACTTATTTTATTCCTGAATAAATCGTTGCAATTCCACCCGCTACTAATTTTGATTGCACGTTGCGATAGCCCACTTTTTCGAGGATCGCTTCAAAGTCTTTACCTTCTGGAAAAGCGGCTACAGATTCGGGCAAATAGGCATAAGCTTTCTCGTCTTTCGAAATCCGTTTCCCAAAAAATGGAATGATGTAACGGGAATGAAATGCATAGTATTGTTTGATCGGAAATTTCTTTGGTTTGGAAAACTCCAAGATGATTCCTTTTCCTTCTGGTCGCAAAACGCGGAGCATTTCCCCCAATCCTTTTTCAAGGTTTTGGTAATTGCGCACGCCAAATCCAACTGTAAATGCATCAAAATAACCATCCTCAAACGGCAAATCTTCCGAATCGCCTAAACGCATTGAAATGATGTGATCCACTTTCCGTTTCTTCATCTTGGTGCGCCCAACTTCAAGCATTCCTTCAGAAATATCAATTCCGACAATTTCTTCGGGTTGCAATTTCAAACTTTCAATCGCAAAATCACCTGTTCCAGTAGCTAAATCCAACATACGCTTCGGATTGATTTCGCGCAACATCTTCACCGCTTTTTTTCGCCAGATCTTGTCAATTCCAAGCGATAAAAAATGGTTCAAGAAATCGTATCTACCTGAAATATTGTTGAACATTTCGGCAACTTCTTCTTTTTTCGATTGATCTTCCCTACCGTAGGGTTTAACTTCTTTTCTCATTTCACATCTGCCAATTAAACCAGCAGTTATTGTATAACAATTAACATCCTTAAGTGTTGGATGTAGTAGTCAAAATTGAATAGTTGTGTTCTTCACATTCCTCTATCAATTGCAAAGGATCGATGGTCACAACACCACTTTTTTCGCAGACCAAACCGCCTGCAAGGTTCGATAATTCGGCAATTGTTTCGATTGAACAACCAGCTGCTAAACAAAGCGTGGCTACACTGATCACCGTATCTCCCGCCCCACTTACATCTGAAATATTGCGTAAATGTGCTGGAACATGCAAATCATCACTTCCTTGTTTGATATAAACGCCGTGTTCAGAAAGCGTTACGAATGTTATTTCATTGGTCAATTGTGCTTCTAACAGTGCCACAGCTTGATCAAACTGCTCCCGTTCCAAGAATGAACAACGGATTCCTACACCTTCTTTTAATTCCTTCAAATTCGGCTTAAACAAAGTAACTCCTTTGTAAGCAAGAAAATTTTCCTTTTTCGGATCAACTGTCGTTGGAATCTGGTGGTGTTTTGCTAATGCAATGATTGCTTCAATCACCGTTGCCGTGAGCACACCTTTGTTGTAATCTTCGAAAATTATGGCATCAATTTGTTCTGTTTCTACCACAGCTTTGATAGCTTGAACAAAGGCATTTTCTTCGTTGGTCGAAAGTGCGTGTGTATCTTCTGAATCGATGCGCAACAAATGTTGATTATTCCCAATGACACGGGTTTTAACAGTTGTAACACGCTCATTACTCGAAACAATTCCCGCAACGGACATGTGTTGATCGCCCATTAACAATTTCAAGCGTTGACCTTGTGCATCATTTCCGATAACCGAACACAAAACAGGATCAGCACCTAAAGCTTTGAGATTCAATGCCACGTTTGCAGCACCACCAAGGCGTTCTTCTTGTTTTTCTAAACTCACAATTGGAACAGGTGCTTCAGGACTCACGCGGTGAACTTTACCCAATGTATAAGCATCAATCATCACATCGCCAATCACAAGGATGCGTTTTGTTTTAAAATCTGCTATTAATTCGTGGATCGTCATGCAGTCAAATTTGCCAACGCAGCAGCCATTCGGCGCATTGCCTCCGTTAAGGTTTCTTCCGATGCAGCATAGGAAATACGCAAACAATTGGCATCACCAAATGCATCGCCAGTAACCAAGGCTACCAAACCAACATTCAATAAATACATGCACAAATCATCCGCATTGGCGATCACTTCGCCGTTGTATGATTTTCCAAAGAACGATGAAATGTCCGGAAACACATAAAATGCTCCACCCGGTTTATTGGATTTCACACCAGGCATTTGAGCCAAGGCATTCAACACCAACTCACGCCGACTTGCAAACGCAGCAATCATGTCTTTCAAAATGGCAGGATCAGCATTTACAGCAGCAATGGTAGCACGTTGTGCAATGGAACACGTACCAGAAGTAAATTGTCCTTGTACTTTTTCGCACGCATCCGCAATTACTTTTGGAGCCCCCATGTAACCAACTCGCCAGCCTGTCATGGCCCACGCCTTGGAAACACCGTTCACTGTTACTACTTGATCGTATACATCAGCGAATTGCGCCATGGACGCATGTTCACCAATAAAATTAATGTGTTCATAGATTTCATCCGACAAAACAACCAAGTTTGAGTGTTTCACCAACACATCTGCTAATCCACGCAACTCTTCTTTCGAATAAACTGTTCCCGTTGGATTACAAGGCGATGAAAAAATCATCAGTTTTGTTTTATCGGTAATGGCAGCTTGAAACTGTTCAGGCGTAAATTTAAAATCGCTTTCAATGGTTGTTGGCACAATCACTGGAATTCCACCAACAACTTTCACGATTTCAGCATACGAAACCCAATAAGGAGCGGGAATAATGACCTCATCACCCTCATTGACCAAACTCATCACAATATTGGCAATGGTTTGTTTTGCACCTGTTGACACAACGATTTGATCTTTGGAATACGTAATTCCGTTATCGCGCTGAAACTTATTGGCAATGGCTACACGCAAATCCTCGTAACCGGGAACGGGCGTATACATGGTGAAATTCTGATTCATTCCTTCAATCGCGGCATCTTTGATGAATTGCGGAGTGAAGAAATCAGGCTCACCCAAACTGAGTGAAATGACATCTTTACCTTGCGCTTTCAACTCGCGACTTTTCTTGGACATTGCAAGTGTTGCAGACTCTTCCATCGCTTCTACGCGATCAGACAATTGGATCATACGTTTGTTTGTTTATCGTCAATGCAAATTTAGTATTTAACGTGAGTTCGGGATACGAATACCAGTCAGAAATTCATAAATTGTTCAGTGGTTTGACGTATTGATTAGAATTGGCTAGTCATCTCTGCTAAATACAACGAAGCTGATGACTATTTTACGAATCAGCTAAAGGGAATTTTCACCTATAAACAGCCGGCTTCTGCTCGAAAAAGTGCTCGATGTATCTCGATACACCTCATCTTTTTCGTTTGTATCCGACTATTTCTAGGCGATCTGACTGAATTCTTATCCCGAACTCACGTTAATTTAGAATCTGAAAACAGGCATTGATCGTAAACTGGAATGAAGAAGTATGAAATTAAAGCGATTATTTTGTGAGAACTTGTGAATTGGCGTGGTTTGATTGTGGTTAATTCATTAATCTTGCAGTGACAAAGGCTTCGTAGTTCAACGGATAGAATAGAAGTTTCCTAAACTTTAGATATGGGTTCGATTCCCGTCGAGGTCACAAAAAAGAGTGGTGTGAGCGCGCTAGCGATTGCACCACTTCTTTTTTGCCCTCATTACTCGCGCTCACACTCACTCTTTTTCAGTTTGGAGTGTGAGATTTGAGTATGGAATTGGTGTTCGAAGATTGAATCGAGTTCCAGTATTTTAAATCCGAGTTCAGAACATACTTTTTGAAATCATTGAAAACAGTGATTTCACAGCATTAGAACAGATTATACAACCAATCAATTCAAAGTGAAAATGGTATAATCTAACATATAATTTGGCATACAGTTTTTCCTTCTACCGAAAAAATAAGCCTAAAATTTTTGCTGTAAAATAAATCACCTACTTTTGATAGATGAAAGCGACCTTATTGATATTAGCCAATTTCCTATTTGTTCTAAATTGTATTAGTCAAATCTACATTAAAACGACAGTAGTTGGAACACCGAACTTCAATTCTATGAACAACACTGTTGTTTCCGAAACCTTTAATTTGTCAGACAAAAGCTATTTCATGTATGCACCGAGTCCTAATGTTAGTTCAGAAATTATTAACATTCAAGACACGCTCTTTAATTTCGGAATTGATACTATGAATGCTAGCATGAATAGTAGAATAGATTATTTTAGTTCAAATGGTTATATATCGCATTATCAATTAAGTTCAACTGTCGTATTACCAAAATTCAACTATTCAGTGACCTCATACATTGAACCAAGTAGTATGACAAGCACCGATGGATCAATTACCATTTCGTTCGATTCTGTAGTTCCATTTAATACACTAATATTCGTGCATCGAAATGAGTTTTACAACGATACAGCAGTTATTGATGCGCACACTATTCGTTTCGACTCCTTGTCAAGTGAATATTTGCAAATAGTATTAGGTGATCTGTCTGATGCTTCAAATTATGTTGACTTTAGAATTATTATCGGAGATCCAAATGAAATCTATGTAAATACAGGAATGGATATGAATCTAACTGTCATACATGCAGATAATAATTGTGAAGGAATGTTACTTACACAAGCAACAAATTCTCAAGGCACATTATACAATGTATGGGGTGATGAGGTTTATAACGAATTCAATCGAACCGCTCTCTGCCCTGGAATCTATTCGGTTTATACTTATGATCTTGTGAATGGTTATTACAATTATGGAAGTATAGACACGATGATTATAACGAACAATTATAATGCTTATATAGATTCAAGCATTTTCAACTACACACCTCAAGATACAGCGTATTTCAACTCCTTAAATTGTCAATTTGATTTTAATGCTCCTATTGATTCCATTAATTATATCGAAGATACTTTATTCAATAACGGTGGAGAGCTAATTGTAGGGTTTGAATTTACCATCTATCAAGGAAACAATTTTGTGAGTCTAACTGATTCATTGGTCTTAGGAATGGATTCTCTTGTTACAATAGAGGTTGTGTTGTATTGTGATCAATTTAAAAGTACTTTTCAAGGACGTAGAATTGTTTATTTGAGAGGAGCACCAACGCACAATTTTTCTCAGGCTGGAGATTTAGGGGATGATCTGTTATCCCCGTCAAGTGTTGAACTTTATCCAAATCCTGTCGTTGATGAAATTCATTTATCTTTTCCCCAAGAAACCGTTGGTGACATTTTGATTTATGATTCCGCAGGTAAATTCTTTTTGAAAGAGTCAACCAATGGTTTACAAGATCTAATTTTCGATGTAAGTGCTCTTTCCAGTGGCATTTACTTTTTGAAATTTGATTCAAAAAATACTGATAAAGTCGAATCTTTCACTAGCTACTTTGTCAAGCAGTAACTTTTTAGTTTTGTTTTAAATCCTACTGATAAATATCGTTTTATAATCTAATTGTGTAATATACAAGCAATAACTATTGCATTGTAAGCATATTATTCAGGCTGAGACTGAACGGAGGGAGAATAAATCAATTATAAACTACACACAATAAACACTTAGCTCCATTTTTCTAATGCCAACGAGATTTACAAACTAAGTCGGTTACAAAGTATTTCGACGCTTGTTGTAGTAGGTTCACAAAAAAGAGTCATGTGGCGCGTTAGCAATTACACTACTTCTTTTTTGCACTCGAGACTCTCGCTCAAACTCACTCTTTTCAGTTTGGAGGGTGACATAAAGTATATCTCCGTTTCACTGCGATAACTTTATGTTTCAGGATTGAGAGTTGTATCGGTGTTCGAAGATTCGGATTATTCGTCTTCCTCCCTTCAGTACAAAAAACAGCAGTAGCTCGATATCCACATATACTCAAATCACACACAATAGTAGGTTTGAACACACTCTTCCTAAAAAAATTCAAACTACCTTTTACCCAAGCTGATTATTTATTTTTGAAGTAAAAAGGTTACTATCCGTAACCTGACATAATTTTTCGTGTTATACATTTTTATTTGATAAATGAATCCATTCTACTTCAGGCTTATATTGCTTATATACGTATGTTATTTCTCAACTGCACATTGTCAAAATTCAATTGTATCAAATAGTGAAGGGGCAGAAAAAGTATCTTTCCAATCAACTGAAATCATCACTTTCCTGAATAAACCATTACGAGACTCGTTGTACTTGGTAAGTCAAAATTCTAAATATGGCATGATAGATTCGACAGGTGAAATTGTAGTTCCGCTGATTTACGATCAAATAAGTGTGAATTTTGAAATTAGAGAAATCTTGCTATTAGTAAGTACGTATTTACCTGAAAATGAGCTTTTTTATTTCTTTTGGCAAGACGGGAACGAATCTGAAGAATTGTATAATACGCTCCTTAAGCAGGAAATGGCTAATCCGACTAGTCCATACAACCTTGAATTAGTTTTTAGGACCGAGCCTTTTTTTGCTGCAAAAAAAGAAAATTTATGGGGAGTGATCAATGCAAAAAATGAAGTACTCATCCCTTTCGAATATGATTTGATTGAAGAAATGGGACAGAATATATTTTTGGCAAAGAAAAATAATTCATTCGAAATCCTTACTCCCGAAAATAAGAGCATCGTAGCATCTTGCGACAAGATCATATTCCCTCCAAAAAGCAACCTTCCTCTGGAGCTAGGTACTGAATTAGCTGCTTATGCAATTTTAATTCGGGACAATAAATATGGTGCAATTAATTTATTTAATCTGGAAACAATACTTCCCAAATACGATAGTCTGGAATTTTGTGCTTACGCTTATGAAGATGAATGCCTATGTGTATTTAACCCAGATGGCCTTCGCTTGTATGGCAAGCAAATCCGGCGATACCACAATGTAGTCAAGTATCAATTGGACAACAAAGTTGGATTGCTTGATATGCGATGCATGCAAGAAATAACACCTGCTTCTTTTGATAGCATTCGTATTTTTAATAATTACTGTGTAGTAAGCTTGAATGGCAAAACGGGAGTTTATATTGACATTGGAGAAAAAGTATTAAACCTCAAATGGGAGGATATACAACTAGTGTATAATTGTTATGATTATTCAAGCCCCTATTTTATTATTAAACGAAATGAAAAATATGGTGTAGTTGACGCGCGCGCAAAAAAAGTTATTGCTATTCGATATGATAGCATAACCAATAAATACGAGAATCGCAGTTGTTTTTGGGAGTTACGACGAAAAGGAAAGCTGGAAAAAATCGAGATGAAAGACCTTTGATTTAGTACTTGTGCGTATTCAATGATTATGAGGTTCAAATCCTATTGTTTTTAAACTGACATTTCTTTTCAAGAACTTTTTTGTATTCGTTGTTTTTTCAAGATTATTGTGTACTATTGGGCTAATAACGTAACGAGAGCTATTCACAAAGATTCCTAGGATTCAGTATTAAATCCGATTTAAATCAGTTGTAAGTAGTTAAAGTTTCGCATGTATACAAGTTATAAGTAACTCAACTACATAAATAACAATCCAGAAAAATGAATATTGAAAAAATAAAATCTGACTTAATCAAACTCATATCAAGAGGAGAAAGTATCACTAATACTTCATTCAAGAGTGGAGAAGAAAAAAGGCCTCACGAAGTTGCATTTCGTACATCTGCACTATCATTTTTAAATAACTTACTGGGCGAAGAACACGATTATTATATTCAGTTTAAAGCTAAAACTCAAAGTGGCTCGTTCTTTCTTACATCCACAGGTATAGAAATACTAAAAGCACTGTTATTAGACTTGGATGAAGAATGGTTGTTCGAGTTAAAGGCCTTAGTTGCGGCAGAATTGTTCACAGATTTTCTAGATATGTCAGAGCATTTAATTTCTGAAGGATACAAAGATGCAGCTGCTGTCATGATTGGAAGTACGCTTGAAAGTCATTTAAAACAGTTATGTGTTAAAAATTCAATTGATATTACATTTACAAATGCAAAGGATGAAATTAAACCTAAAAAGGCAGATGTCTTAAATGCTGATCTTTGTAAATCTAGTGTTTACAACAAGCTAGAACAAAAACAAATTACAGCTTGGCTTGACCTCAGAAATAAAGCAGCGCATGGAGAGTATTCAGAATATAATATGGAGCATGTCCAACAAATGTATACTGGTGTTCTCTCCTTCGTTACAAGGATCGCGCTAAAATAAATTAGAAGTACCTATAACAGCACCCAAGCTCCAGCCCTCTGCTCCAACTTCGAAACAATATCTTAATTAAACATATCGGGCTGGCGCCTGGCCCCGAAACGTTAACGAGATTTATCATTACTCCTCCAAAGTGTTCAATTCTTGTTGCAACTGGTTCACAAAAAGAAAAGCATGAGCGCGTTAGCATTGCACAACTTCTTTTTTGCACTCAAGACTCGCGCACTCACTCTTTTCAGTTTGGAGTGTGAGAAATAGAACTAAATCCAACCCTAAGTTTTTTCTTTTTCCCACCGCACTTTTTTTTAAACTAATTTTAAGCAATTCATCCTCCACAAACAACGAGTAACACATGAAAATTTACATCAAAAATATGGTTTGTAATCGCTGCATAATGGTAGTGAAAAATGAATTGGAGAAACTCGGTTTTCAACCACTCACTATTAGTTTAGGTGAAGTTGACCTTGCGAATGAGCTAACAGATGCTGAAAAGGCAAACCTGGACAATCACCTGAAAACGATTGGCTTTGAATTGATTGATGACAAAAAAAGCCGAATAATCGGACAAATTAAATCATCCATTATTGAAATAATACACCAAAATAACAGTGAATTAAAATCGAATTTATCTGATTTTTTGAGCAGTAAACTGCACCACGATTATACCTATCTGTCCAATTTGTTTTCAGAAGTAGAAGGAACAACGATTGAAAAACATTTCATTGCACAAAAAATCGAGAAGGTGAAAGAATTATTGGTGTATGATGAATTATCATTGAGCGAAATCGCTTTTCAAATGAATTATTCCAGTGTTGGATACTTGAGCAATCAGTTTAAAAAAGTTACAGGCCTTACTCCTACTCACTTTAAAAATGTAAAGGAAAATAAACGCAAGCCTTTAGATGAAGTGTAAATGTTACAAATACAATCCAAAATCAAGTAACAGGAAAGAAATGTAATGCCACCACCTTTGTCATACAATTAAACGAAAAAGTATGGCAACTAATAATTATGAATTTCGGATACCACTTGAGGGCGTTGAAAGCGAGCATTGTGCACTGATTGTGGATAATGGCATTGCTAAACTCAAAGGTGTTGAAGCACACCGAGTAGAACTCAATAATAAACAAGCGATAATTCAAACCACTAATCAAGATTCCCTTTCGGAAGCAGTTAAAACCATTCGCGACTTAGGTTATGGCGTAACAACCGTAAAGAAGTCATTTCCTGTACTACAAATGACCTGCGCTTCGTGTGCAGTGAGTGTGGAGAGTATGCTGAAGGCTCAGGCGGGTGTTGTGGATGCACGTGTGAATTATGCAAATGCGAAGGTTTCAGTAGAATTTATTCCCAGTTTGGTTCAGGTCGAAAGTTTAAGAAAAGCCGTTCAAAGTATTGGCTACGATTTATTGATTGACGATTCTTCTTCGAACGACGATACTGTTGAGCAACTACAGCAAGCACATTTTAATCAGCTTAAAAAACGAACATTTTGGGCCTTGACATTATCCATTCCAGTGGTAGTGATCGGAATGTTTTTTATGGATCTGCCCTTTGCCAATGAAATCATGTGGGGATTAAGTACTCCCGTTTTGTTTTGGTTAGGAAGAGATTTTTACATCAATGCCTGGAAACAAGCCAAACATCGCTCTGCCAACATGGATACGTTGGTCGCATTAAGCACAAGCGTAGCTTACATTTTCAGTGTGTTCAATACGCTATTTCCAGAATATTGGCACCAAAGAGGTTTACACGCACACGTTTATTTCGAAGCTGCTTCTGTTATCATTGGATTTATTCTATTGGGTAAATTGCTGGAAGAAAAAGCGAAAGGCAACACGTCATCTGCTATCAAAAAATTGATGGGTTTGCAGCCAAAAACCGTAACGATTCTAAACGATGATGGTCACCAAATGCCAATCCCAATTGAAGAAGTGGAGATTGGAAACGTTGTATTGGTTAAACCAGGTGAGCAAATTGCAGTCGATGGAACGGTCTTCAACGGAAACTCTTATGTAGATGAAAGTATGTTGAGTGGAGAGCCTATTCCTGTGTTGAAAAATGAAAACGACCTTGTATTTGCGGGAACAATCAATCAAAAAGGAAGTTTTCAATTTAAAGCAGACAAAGTAGGAAGTGAAACGATGCTTTCCCACATCATCAAAATGGTGCAAGATGCGCAAGGAAGTAAAGCTCCTGTGCAAAAATTGGTGGATAAAATAGCCGGAATTTTTGTTCCAGTTGTGATTGGAATCGCCATTCTAGCATTCATTGTTTGGAATATTTTTGGTGGTGAAAATGCCTTTACGCAAGGTTTATTGGCACTTGTAACTGTTTTGGTCATTGCCTGTCCTTGTGCATTAGGTTTGGCTACGCCTACTGCCATCATGGTTGGTGTGGGCAAAGGAGCAGAAAATGGAATCTTAATCAAAGATGCTGAAAGTTTGGAGTTAGCCAAAAAAGTAACTGTAGTGATCCTCGATAAAACCGGAACCATTACCGAAGGGAAACCTGTTGTAACAAATGATTTTTGGACTGACGAAAATCCTAGATTAAAACAACTACTATTTAGCATCGAAAAACAATCAGAACATCCATTGGCAGAAGCGGTTATTCACCATTTAAACAATCAACACCCCGTTTCAATTGCAGCATTTGAAAGCATCACGGGGAAAGGAGCAAAAGCCGAGATTGATGGTGAAACGTATTTCATTGGAAATAAAAAGCTCATACAAGAAAATGACATTTTGATTGACAAAACCATTGCTGAAAAAGCCAATCAATGGGAAAATGAAGCCAAAACGGTCATTTGGTTTACGAATACGAAAAAAGTAATCGCGCTACTAGCCATTGCCGACCAAATCAAAGCGACTTCCAAAAAAGCAATTGCAGCTTTGCAAGAATCCGGAATTGAAGTGTACATGATCACAGGCGACAATGAAATGACGGCCAAAGCGGTTTCAGAACAAGTTGGAATTAAATACTACGAAGCAGAAGTGCTCCCAGAACATAAAGCTGCATTTGTAAAAGAATTGCAAGCACAAGGAAAAGTAGTAGCAATGGTTGGCGATGGTATTAACGATAGCACAGCATTGGCACAAGCTGATGTAAGTATAGCAATGGGCAAAGGAAGCGATATTGCAATGGATGTGGCTAAAATGACCATTATTTCATCTGACCTAACAAAAATTCCTGAAGCAATTCACTTATCAAAATCTACTGTCAGAACCATCAAACAAAACCTCTTTTGGGCATTTATTTATAACCTGATAGGTATTCCAATCGCAGCAGGAATTTTATACCCGATCAACGGTTTCTTACTGAATCCAATGATCGCAGGTGCAGCAATGGCTCTAAGTAGTGTCAGTGTAGTCAGTAATAGTTTGTGGTTGAAGTATAAAAACTAAGCAGCCGTAAATCTTACAAATCAATTCCAAAATACAATAACGTAATTAGTCTGAATGCAAGCGAAATTTGCAGTATAAATTTTAACTAAAATGAACACGAACGATACAACACTAAAATTCAAAACCAACATCAACTGCGGTGGATGTGTGGCAAAAGTAACACCCTTTCTAAACGATGCATCTGGCATTTGTCATTGGGATGTGGACACAACAAACAAAGACAAAATACTTTCTGTACATTCAGAAGGAATTACTCAAGAAGAAGTGATTCAAAAGGTAAAGGAAGCAGGATTTAACATTGAATTATTAACCCAATAAAACAAACAGTCATGAACGTATTATTAAAAATATCCGTTGCCATTTCAGTCGTGCTTTCCATCTCCTCTTGTATGGCTCAAATTCCACACAGTAAAACCGAAAGTGTAAAAATTTATGGTAACTGCGGAATGTGTGAAGAGACCATTGAAACAGCTGGAAATATCAAGAAAATTGCTCAAGTAGACTGGAACAAAGACAGCAAAATGGCAACAATAACCTACGACAGTACCAAAACAAATCAAGATGCAATTTTGAAACGTATTGCGTTGGCAGGTTATGATAGCGACAAATTCTTGGCACCAGATGATGTTTATGACAAACTTCCGGGATGTTGCCAATATGAACGAGCGAACAAAACGGCAATTGTTACCACCACTGTAATCGAAGACAATGCAGTAAACAATCAAGAAACAATTGTTGAACAGCAGCAAGAAGTCAATCAACTGATAGCGCTTTTCGAAAACTACTTTGGTTTAAAAGACGCGTTGATAAAATCGGATGGAAAAGTAGCTTCATCATCGGCAAAAAACTTGCTTGAGAAAATCAATGCCGTAAAAATGGATCAACTCTCAACTGAAGAACACACTGTTTGGATGAAAGTATTGAGCAGCGTAAAATCAAACACGGATAAAATTGCTGCTACGACCAATGTCGAAAAACAGCGTGTCGCTTTTATGGCTTTGTCAGCAAACTTCTATGATTTGCTCCAAGTCAGCAAACAAGAGTATGCGATCTACTACCAAAATTGCCCCATGTATAATGATGGCAAAGGAGCAAATTGGTTGAGTAAAGAAAACGCCGTGAAAAATCCTTACTACGGTTCGCAAATGTTGACCTGTGGTAAAACAGTAGAAACAATTAAATAAGCTTCGATTTGGCGTAATCGACAACGGTTACGCCATTTTTTTAATGCAACAAATGAAAATATTAACATGATACGTCAAAACATTCTTTCAAAAAAAGTACTGTCGATAGTGTTGTTGCTATTGGTAAGTACTAGTATTTCCGCTCAAAAAACAGTTCGTTACGACCTTTATGTAACAGACACATTGGTCAACTTTACAGGAAAAACAAAAAGAGCCATTGCTGTAAATGGACAAATCCCTATGCCAACACTCATTTTTACAGAAGGAGACACGGCAGAAATTCACGTTCACAATCAGCTAAAAGAAAGCACTTCACTACATTGGCATGGATTGTTTTTACCCAACAAAGAAGATGGTGTGCCCAATCTTACCCAAATGCCTATTGAGCCGAATACTACGCATATTTATCGTTTTCCCATCATTCAAAACGGCACACACTGGTATCACAGTCACTCGGGATTACAGGAGCAAATTGGCATGTATGGAAATTTCGTGATGCTGAAAAAACAAGACGACCCAACCTTTCGAAAAGGGATTGATGATTTGCCAACAGTTCCCATTGTATTGAGTGAGTGGACAGATTACAAACCGGAAAACGTTCACCGAATGTTACACAACGCCACGGACTGGTTTGCCCTCAAAAAAAATGCAACTCAAAGTTATGCAGAAGCCATAAAAGCTGGACATTTTAAAACCAAACTGAAAAATGAATGGAAACGCATGTTGGCAATGGATGTGAGTGATGTGTATTATGATAAAATCTTGATGAATGGAAATCCACTTTCAGCAATTACAAGCATTGATGGAAAAGAATTAAAAGCGGGCGACAAAGTTCGTCTTAGGATTTCAAACGGTGGGGCTTCATCTTACTTTTGGTTAACTTATGCAGGCGGTAAAATTACAGTTGTTGCCAACGATGGAAATGATGTTGAACCAGTTGAAGTTGATCGATTAATCATTGCAGTATCTGAAACCTATGATATCATTGTTACCATTCCAGCCGAAAATACTGCGTACGAATTTTTAGCAACCACCGAAGACAGAACCAATTCAGCGTCTTATTATATTGGAAATGGCATCAAGCAATTGAAATCTCCCCAACCCAGATTAAAGTATTTTGAGGGGATGAAAATGATGAACGACATGATGAAAATGAATGGCGATTTAGACGATATGGGAATGGCGATGAGTTTAAATCAAATGGATATGAATGTCGTCATGTATCCTGAAATCACGGGTGATGCTACAGTAAAACAAGATGATAAAGATCCCAACCGCTACAATGCAAATGCGTTAACAGATCTAGTTACATTGAATTACGCGATGCTGAAATCCCCAACAAAAACAGAACTTCCAACAGCTGCTCCAGTAAAGGAATTGCGTTTTGAACTTACGGGGAATATGAATCGTTACGTCTGGAGTTTGGATAACAAAGTCGTTTCCGAAACAGACAAAATTTTAATCAAAAAAGGCGAAAACGTACGCATTGTTATTTACAACGGATCGATGATGCGTCACCCAATGCATCTACACGGACACGATTTTAGATTGGTCAACGGACAAGATGAATTCGCTCCTTTAAAAAATGTGGTGGACATCATGCCCATGGAAACCGACACCTTGGAATTTAATGCGAATGTAGAAGGCGATTGGTTTTTTCATTGCCACATACTTTACCACATGATGAGCGGTATGGGTAGAATTGTTACGTATGAAAATCAAGCACCAAATCCGCTGATTCCAAATCCGAAATTGGCACAACGCAAGCTGTTTGCTGATGATCGAAAACCGCATTTTATGGCAGACAACGACTTTGCCACAAATGGAAACGATGGAATGGCAATGTTCCAAAACACCCGTTGGAGCCTTGGCACAGAATGGCGGTTAGGCTACAGCGATATGCACGGCTATGAAACCGAAACACATCTAGGACGTTACATTGGAAAAATGCAATGGCTGATGCCTTTCATTGGTTTCGATTGGCGTTATCGAATGATGGGAATTGATGAACATGAAGAAAATTTATTCAAACAAGTGAATAAAAAAGACAATAGAACCGCTGTAAGTTTGGGATTTATGTACACGCTTCCACTGTTAATCAATTTTCAGGCAGAAGTGTACCACGATGGCATTGTTCGACTTTCACTCATGCGAGAAGATATCCCGATTACAAAAAGATTGAGAGCTGGTTTTATGGTGAACACAGACAAGGAATACATGGTTGATTTACGGTACATTCTAACCAAAAACATGGGAATTAGAACGCACTACGATAGTGATATGGGTTTTGGAGTTGGACTGATTTTGAATTATTGAGTCGTGCCTATTTCCTTGCGGAATTAAAAAGGGCACAATCCTCATTAAAAATAAATGTCAATCACAGCTGTCTAGCACAAAAAAACCATGTGCAATAGACCCTATTCCAAGCCATAATAGGCATTTAACACCCGTTTATCTTTGATTTTCTGTATTAACACGATAGAAATTCAATATCAATTTTAACCACATAAGGACACATAGAAAACATAGAATGCACTATGTTATCTATCTTATCTATGTGGTTAATTTTAATAAAATTTAAAGGTTAATTGATATAAATAAGTAAAAATTGAATTTCCAATAGCTTATCCTAATAGACATTTTCCCTGGCAATTAAATTCATAGAAAAACAGTACTATTGTAGTCAATACTTAACTCAATGTCTAGAAATATCAATCAACAAGAATCCATGCGCCTTGCCGCAGAAAGATTGCAGCGAAAAAAAGAAAAAGAAGAACGCGAGGACAGGGAATTTTATGAGCGTATTACCTCTGGAATGCAATGGCTCATCTTTAAAGTAATTGTTGTTTTCTGTACATTGATGTTGTTGGTTTCTACAATCGAGGTTCTCGTTGATGGCCCAACAAAAAAACTATCGGAAAAATCCTGGGAAATTGATCGTGACTGGGAATATTTGTGGCACAAGGTGCTAAATGTGGAAGGCTATATGTTTACTCCAACAATTGCAGACTGGAGTGAACGTGCGGAAAACAGTCTTGAAATGACCTACACGCCAATTTTTAGAACGGGAAAGAAGTTGAGTTATGACATTAAATCCGAGAATACCATCACAAGAAGGCAAGAAGAAATCAGACAGCAATCCATCTTTACATGGTTTCCTACCTTTCAACTTTTTCTATTGATTCCCCTCATCACCTTCATTTTTAAACGACAAAGCGCCTGGTTTAACTTTGCACGAATTGCATCGATGGTCTTTGTTTTCCCAGGTACATTGCTGGTGATCTATTTCGCATTGTTGTAATAACTTGAAGAGTTCCAGAGCTACATCAATTCTTAAAACTGATAAATTATTCTCCACCAAAAATGTGTGAATGATGTGACTTATTTGTAAAGTTATGTAATACCTTCCTGTTGAATCGCACACACCTTTGGCACATTGTGAAAAATCATTCACGATGTAAACTAACATAACATGAACCCTTTAAAAAGTTGTATTGATGCGTGTTTAGCGTGTTTGGTGACGTGCGAAAAGTGCATCTCGGATTGTATTAAAAACGGCAATCAAGACTGCATTTCATTGTGTCGTGATTGTGCTGATATCTGCGCGTTATGTGCGCGATTTGAGGCAAGAGGTTCTGCATACACACACGAATTACACGCTTTATGTGCTGAAATTTGTACAGCCTGTGCAGAAGAATGCGCAAAACACGCCGCTCATCATGCAAGTTGCAAAGCGTGTGCTGAGGCTTGCGAAAAATGTGCGGAAATGTGCAAAGAACTTGCTTCCCATAAAGCATAATTCTATTTCAAATAATTAATGGAGCACATGAAGTATTGCTTGTTTAATTACATTAATATCCGAGAAAATATTCTAATAGTTTGAGAGAAAATCAATTATGAATTAAGATGCAAACGAGGATTTTCGTTAATGGGCTTCCTTTTTGTTTTCACTAGATTTGAAATAGAAGGATGACGCCTTTTGTACGGAGAAAGTGAATGCAGTGGAATGCGGGAACCGTAAGGAAGCCCGTCGCGACGGGATCGCCGAAACGGTCGCAATTCCACAATTGGAACGCATTGACGGACAAACAGCGTCGAGTTTTCTTTTGCTTACTTTTCTTTTGCGGAAAAAGAAAAGTAAGGTTAATTAATAAGTGATAACTCCTATATTTATGGAACAAACAGTTTGTTTGAATCCAACATGAGTTCTTGACGAACTTCAGTTCAAAGCAAGTTAACACGACATATAAATAAACATCATTTTAAAATAAAGCACATGGACACTAATCAAAAAGGGAAATGCCCCGTAATGCACGGAGCAAATACTGAAACAGCTGATTCCGTTATGAATTGGTGGCCAAACTCACTGAATCTGGACATTTTACATCAGCAGGACACAAAAACAAATCCCCTTGGAGAGCATTTTAACTATGCAGAAGCATTCAAAAAGCTGGATCTTGAAGCAGTAAAAAGTGACCTTAAACAACTAATGACCGAAAGTCAGGACTGGTGGCCAGCCGATTGGGGACATTACGGTGGATTAATGATTCGCATGGCTTGGCATAGTGCAGGAACCTATCGTATCGCTGACGGTCGTGGCGGAAGTAACACTGGTAACCAACGATTTGCTCCACTTAACAGTTGGCCTGACAATGTAAACCTGGATAAGGCACGGAGACTTTTGTGGCCTATCAAGAAAAAATACGGCAACAACCTCTCCTGGGCAGACTTATTCATTTTAGCCGGTAATATGGCTTACGAATCCATGGGATTCAAAACATTCGGATTTGCAGGTGGTCGAGAAGATATTTGGCATCCAGAAAAAGATGTTTACTGGGGTGCAGAAAAAGAATGGCTTGGAAAATCACGATACGCAAACAATTCCGACAGTGAATCTCTTGAAAACCCGTTAGCAGCAGTACAAATGGGATTAGTTTACATTAACCCAGAAGGTGTTGATGGAATACAAGACCCATTGAAAACGGCAAATGACATGCGCACCACGTTTAAGCGGATGGCAATGAATGATGAGGAAACCGTTGCATTAACCGCAGGTGGACATACAGTTGGTAAAACTCACGGAAACGGTGACGCCTCCATTCTAGGTCAAAGTCCTGAGGGAGCTGGTGTGGAAACACAAGGTTTTGGCTGGATGAATCCAACAGGAAAAGGTAACGCTGAAGATACTGTTTCAAGTGGCTTAGAAGGAGCTTGGACAACAACACCGAATAAATGGAATCACACGTACTTCCACCTATTATTGAATCATGAATGGGAATCGAAAAAAAGTCCTGCGGGTGCATCACAATGGGAACCAATCAACATAAAAGAAGAAGACAAACCCTTTGATGCACATATTCAAGGCGTTCGCAGAAACCCAATGATGACCGATGCGGACTTGGCAATCAAGATGGATCCTGCCTACATTATAATAGCGGAGAAGTTTTATAAAGACCCTGCGTATTTTGAAGAAACATTTGCCAGAGCTTGGTTTAAATTAACGCATCGCGATTTAGGTCCTAAAAGCCGCTACCTTGGTGCTGATGTTCCGAAAGAAGACTTGATTTGGCAAGATCCCATTCCAACTGTTGATTACAACTTAACCGACGCAGAAGTTGAAGCATTAAAAACACAACTGCTCAACAGTGGATTAACAAGAACAGAACTCATCACTACAGCTTGGGACAGTGCCAGAACATTCCGTAGTTCCGATTACAGAGGTGGTGCAAATGGTTCAAGAATTCGCCTGAGTCCACAAAAAGACTGGGAAGGCAATGAACCAGCGCGTTTGGAGAAAGTACTCAATAAGCTAACTGAAATTCAAGCAGGATTGAGCAAGAAGGTAAGTATAGCAGATTTAATTGTTTTAGGTGGAAGTGCCGCCATAGAAAAAGCAGCCCAAGAAGGTGGAGTTACCATTACAGTTCCTTTTAGTGCAGGACGAGGAGATGCCACTCAAGAAATGACCGATATTGAATCATTTGAGGTACTTGAACCAATTCATGATGGTTTTAGAAACTGGCTTAAAAAAGACTACGCAGCTAACTCCGAGGAACTACTTTTAGACAGAACACAACTCATGGGGCTGACAGCGCCAGAAATGACCGTTTTAATTGGAGGTTTGCGTGTGTTAGGAACGAATCATGGAAACACAAAACACGGTGTATTGACAGACAGAGAAGGCGTATTAAGTAATGACTTTTTTGTAAATCTGACAGACATGCAATTCTCTTGGAAACCTGTAGCGGAAAATGTGTACAACCTAGTTAATAGAAAAACGGGACAAACAAAGTGGACAGCAACACGTCTGGATTTAGTTTTTGGTTCGAATTCCATATTGCGCGGTTATTCGGAGGTGTATGCACAAGACGACGCTAAAGAAAAATTTGTAAAAGACTTTGTAACAGCTTGGGCGAAGGTGATGAATGCAGATCGGTCTTAATATAGTTGCTATCAGCATCTAAAAAAATGGTGAAAAAAGTGGGGCGAAAGGTGTGAATAATACAACTTATAAAGATCGTTGTGTAATACGTGTTCGTAAATTTAAGTAGACCTTTGTTTTGCTATGAAAATTCATTCATACTATGATCCAAATAAATGATTACAACACTTATTAACAGATTAACTACAATCTCATTGTGCTTAATTACACTAACCAATTTCGCTCAGGCACCTTCATTAGGTACAGCTGCAGACTTCGTTCTCTTTTCATCAGACGGAGCAGTTTCTAACTCAGGAATTTCACACCTTACCGGGAATGTAGGAACCAACAATGGCTCCAGCACTGCCTTTGGGAATGTGAATGGTGTGATGCACGACGCTGATGGTGCAAGTGCACAATGCGCAGCTGATTTACTGATTGCTTACAATCAATTAAATAGTACTGTTCCAACTTTTTTTCCTGCATCTTTATTAGGTAATGGACAAATTTTAATTCCTGGGGTTTATTCGATTACTTCAGCTAGTACGCTGAACTTAGATCTTACCTTAAATGCACAAGGAGATCCCAATGCTGTATTCATTTTTCTAATAGATGGACCACTTTCAACAAATGCTGATTCAAAAGTTAAATTAATAAATGAAGCATTGGCCTGTAACGTATTTTGGAAAGTAGAAGGATTGGTTGATATGGCTTCTGGTACTTCCATGAAGGGAACTGTTATCGCGAACAATGCAGCCATTAATATGAACACGGGTGACACGCTAGAAGGAAGAGCGCTTTCTACAGCTGGAGCCATTACTATTGACGGAGTGCTTGCTTACACGCCCATCGGTTGTGGTAGTCCTGTTCTTTTAGGACCTATTGCTCCTGATCTAGGTTCTGCTAGTTGTTTTGCTATCTTTTCTTCCAATGGTGCTGTTTCAAATACAGGAATAAGTACCATAACTGGTGACATTGGAACAAATGTTGGAGCCACTACTGGCTACGATCCCTTATTGGTAACTGGGACAATACATCCAATTCCCGATGGCGCAACAGCACAATGTGCAGCGGATTTATTAGTTGCCTACAATTATTTGAATACACTTACACCAGATATTGAATTACTGTATCCTGCACAATTTGGAAATAATTTGGTGCTTACACCTCATGTTTATCTAATGGGAGGAGCTGCAACATTTACCGATTCAATTTATCTGAACGCACTTGGAAATCCTGATGCTGTATTTGTGATCCAACTCAATGGAGCGCTTACAACAAGTACTTATTCCAAGGTTAAATTGATCAATGGTGCACAATCCAAAAATGTGTACTGGAAAATCGAAGGTGCGGTAACGATCAACAATTATTCTACTTTTTGTGGAACGATCGTTTGCAACAATGGTGCATTGGGTGCAATCAACACAGGTGTTGTACTAGATGGTAGAGCGCTTACCACAAATGGTGCTCTGACAACCACGGCAATCAGTGCAACTCCATTGATCCCAACAAATTGCGCAAGTTTAGCTGTTACATCACTAGAAAACAGCGAAGTGGCAGTTCTTTATCCGAATCCATTCAATACTTCTATTACGGTGGAATTGGCAAATGGAGCTACGTTAACAGGAGCTGAATTGCGGATCTACACTGTTTTGGGAGAAGTGGTATTACATGCACCAATCATTCAAGAAGTTTCGGTGTTTAAAATGTCCGATCTTCCATCAGGAATGTATTACTACACAATCTCGAGTAATGCGAAGGTGGTTCAATCTGGTAAACTTATTGCTGAATAATACATTTTTAATAGTCATCGGAAATAACTATAATCTACTCATTGTAGGTTGTAGTTATTTTTTTTTGTGGTAATGATTGATTTTTGCCACTCACCGCAGACTAAAAAGACACGAAGAGCACGAGGGAATATTGGAATAAAACAAATTGATCTCGTGAATTAATTTATTCTTTTCTTCTATGTTCACTAGGTGACCTACTGTGGTTATCTATTCATTAAAAAGGCACAATGGTGAAGAGGGAATTTGATTCAAAATTCCTACTTTAGCTATCACAACCTTCAACCAAGAATTGATGAAAACAGAAAAAAGTGTTCTACATATCGATCGACTGATTGCTGTGTTTGCACTTCTAATAGCTTCATTGCTACCATTTGAGCAGATTGTATCCCATTTCAAACTCAATGAAACCAGTATCTTCATTAAACCACTCACTTTCAATACAGTACTCTTAGGTTATGAATCCAATTCTTATTTAATCATTGTATTGCTAACTGGCATATGTTACGGATTCCCCCTTTTTTCAAAATGGTATTTCTTCGAATTTTTAATTGTCTTAATTGGGATAGTTTACCTTATTTTGATCTCGCTTATGATCATGTTGAATTTTCATCATCTAGAAATTGGATTCTTTTTATGTCTTGTTTCTTCTGGTTATTTAATTTTTAATGTAATAAAAGGGCTTTTTTAGATAGTCAACTTAGTAAAAGAATATGTTTCGAATCTGTATTTCAACTAGCAAAAAAACATTGACTTTAGTTACTTTAATCCTTTGTTTCAATCTTTGGGGAAATACTGACTCAATGGAGAAAGCTAATCTTCACAATGAGCAATTATTATTGGAGTGCAAGATGGAATCTGATAGCATATTAAAAGGTTTCAATGAAGAAAACAGATGGCCTAGAACACATAAATCAACTACAATAATTGTCTTCGATCAAAAAATAGTTTATTCCGTACTGAGTATTTTTATGCTAATTATTGGGTATATTGTTTATCGTATGACTAAAAAAATAAAATGACAGAAAAATCGATTCACTATACCGATCAATTGATTGCTTCTTTTAAGCTTTAAGCTAGTTATCAAATACATCAACACCAGTTTGATGAAAAAAAGATGAATGAATATCAATGAACTAGAGAATGGAAAAGAAAAATGAAATTATACTATTTGAATCCCAAAAAGTCAGAACGCTTTGGGATGAAAAAAGTGAAAAGTGGTTTTTTTCAATTGTGGATGTTGTTAGTGTTTTAACCGATAGCCCAAACCCAAGAAAATATTGGAGTGTACTGAAAAACAGACTAAAGGCAGAGGGTAGTCAGTTGACTACAAATTGTAGTCAACTGAAAATGCAATCTGCTGATGGAAAAAATTATCTAACCGATATCGCGGATACCGAACAGCTTTTCCGACTCATTCAATCCATTCCTTCTCCCAAAGCAGAACCATTTAAACTTTGGTTGGCTAAAGTAGCTGCTGAACGTTTGGATGAAATGCAAGACCCAGAATTAAGTATAGACAGGGCTTTAGAACAATATATGAATTTAGGGTATTCTGAAAATTGGATCAACCAACGTCTAAAAAGCATTGAAATCCGAAAAGAACTCACGGATGAATGGAAAAAAGAGGATTGAAAGAAGGTGTTCAGTTTGCTACCTTGACAGATATTATTACCAAAGCATGGAGTGATAAGACAACAAAAGAATATAAAGTCCTAAAAGGCTTAAAAAAGGAAAACCTGCGGGACAACATGACTAATACCGAGTTAATTTTAAACATGTTAGCAGAGGCTTCAACAAAAGATATTTCAGCAGCTATTGAACCCGAAAATTTTGAAGAAAGTAAAAAAGTTGCGAAGCAGGGCGGCAATGTGGCGAAAGTAGCATTAAAAGAACTGGAAGCTAGAACTGGGAAAAAAGTGGTCAATGCTTTAAATGCGAAGACCACCTTAACCCAAAATCAATTAGAATCAAAAAACACCAAGTCTAGTAAGAAGAAAAAATAATCGTACGCACGATTTAAAACACCAACAAATCACCATGAAAGCATACATCCAAACAGATCAACAAGGGAATTTTTACAATGTAAATGCATTTGTCGCGCATGAAGGATTTCAAACCTTGGGTTGGGAAACAGAGAAATTCTTTTCTGTAGACGAAATTGAAGATGATGAACCAGAAAATATTCTAGTTGGTGGAATTGGAAATGTTCGTAAACGTTTAGCTCAATTTGGAATTGCAAAACCAGCAAACGAAATTGATTACCCCGAAGAGTTAGAACCGTATTTGAAAAGAAAGGTTTGGGCTTCGACCATAGAAGAAGTATTTCAAAATGAGGAACAATGGAATGTTTTTGTTAAACCAAAAAAGGACACGAAAAAATTCGTTGGTAAAATCGTGAAAGAACACAAAGATTTCATTGGGTTGATCGATTTTGACAATCCAACAGAAATTTGGTGTTCCCAACTCGTTCATTTTAAAACCGAATGGCGGTGTTTTATTCGTTATGGTGAAATACTCGATATTCGCCAATACAAAGGTGCTTGGGACTCACAACTCGATTTATCTGTTATCAAAAATGCCATTGCAGATTATAAAAATTCACCTGCTGCTTATGCGCTAGACTTTGGCATTGATGAAAACAATGAGATGAAATTGGTTGAAATAAATGATGGTCATTCCTTGGGTTCTTATGGTATAAATGGCGTTAACTACGCGAAATTTTTATCAGCTCGCTGGGCTGAATTGACTAAAACGATCGATTATGCGAATTTTTAACCTTGAAATTGGCTTTGTTAAAAATAATGATCAATAACTGTAAAAATAAGGCTTTGAAATGGACGAAGGTTTATAACAATTGAAAAAACATCTAATCATTTCTCAGATTCCTATTTAGCAGCCTCCTGATTCTTTTTAAATAAAACCATCAATTGGTTACTCCTAATTTCATTTTTATTTTCGCTTAAAACTGCTTCACACGACCGTTCATCGATCGCATTTCCTCATCCAAAATCATATTATTCACTGATTAAAATCATGTTTTAGCACTCGCCTCTCCTCTATTTTTGCTTCATAAATTCTCGTTTTATGAATGCGACACGTCTGCTTACAGTATTTCAAGAAAAAATAGATCAAGACTTCAACATTGAACCAAAAGATCACATGCCCGACAAGTATCGATCGCATTTGATTCGTCAAATTTCTCAACATGCGCATTCTGAAGTGATCGGAATGCAACCAGAAGGAAATTGGATTACACGTGCTCCAAGTTTGCGAGCGAAACAAATCTTATTGGCTAAGATTCAAGATGAAGGCGGTCATGGATTATACCTCTACAGTGCCGCCGAAACGTTGGGTATCACACGGGAAGAAATGATTGATCAATTGCATTCTGGGAAAGCAAAGTATTCCAATATTTTCAATTATCCAGCATTGACTTGGGCTGATATTGGTGCGATTGGCTGGTTGGTTGATGGCGCTGCAATCGTGAATCAAGTTTCTCTGCAACGCACTTCTTATGGACCTTATGCACGTGCAATGGTGCGAATCTGCAAAGAAGAAAGTTTTCACCAACGACAAGGTTATGAAATCATGGCAAAAATGATGCAAGGAACAACAGATCAGCAAGAAATGGCGCAAGATGCTATGAATAGATTCTGGTGGCCTGCACTCATGATGTTTGGACCGCATGACGGAGAATCGCCTCATTCTGGTGATGCATTTCTATGGAAAATCAAGCGCAAAAGTAATGATGAATTGCGTCAAAAATTTATTGACAAAACAGTTGATCAAGCACACTTAATTGGGTTGACAATTCCTGATCCTGAGATCAAATGGAACGCTGAAAAAGAAGGTTATGATCACGGTGAAATTAATTGGGAAGAATTCAACAATGTCATTCAAGGCAATGGTCCATGCAACAAACAACGCATGCAGCACCATATCAACTATCACAATGAAGGCTTATGGGTGAGAGAAGCCGCACTCGCTTATAAAAAACGTAAAAACGAATTTTAATACTAGAACAAATGGCAACAGATACACAATTAGATCTTTGGGAAGTTTTTATTCAAAGTAAAAGTGGTGGACATCACACCCATGTTGGAAGTGTTCATGCTTCTGACAAACAAATGGCTTTGCAAAATGCCCGTGATATTTATACAAGACGAAAAGAAGGCACCAGTATTTGGGTCGTTCCTTCGATTTATTTCACCGCTTCTACGACAGAAGATGCAGATATGTTATTCGATCCTTCTGATGATAAATTGTACCGTCATCCCACTTTTTATGAGATGCCTGAAGGGACTAAACAAATCTAATTTTTAAGACTATGACACAGCAAGAAGCGCTCTTTAAATATGTACTTCGGTTAGGCGACAACGCGTTGATTCAAGGTCATCGGCTATCGGAATGGTGCAGTAAAGGTCCTATTCTGGAAGAAGATTTGGCACTTACCAATATTGCCTTGGATAACATTGGTCTCGCTCAAGCATTGCTAAAATACGCAGCCGAAATTGAAGGATTAGGAAAAACAGAAGATGATTTAGCCTACAAAAGACCAGAACGACAGTTTTACAACAATCAAATTACGGAATTACCGATTGGTAATTTTGCGTTTACGATTGCCAAACAATTGTTGATTTCATCGTTTGAATTTCATTTGTATACAGCATTGAGTCAATCATCCGATGAAACGATTGCTGGAATCGCTGCCAAAGGATTGAAAGAAGTGCGTTATCATTTTGTGCACAGCAGAGATTGGTGTTACCGTTTGGGCGAAGGAACCGAATTGAGCCATGACAAATTGCAACAGGCATTCAATGAATTGTGGATGTACACGGGCGAATTATTTGAAATGGGTGAAGAAGACAACCTGCTCATTTCACAAGGAATTGCGGTCAATTTGCAAGGTTTATTAACCAAGTGGAAAGAAACCGTTTCTACCGTATTAACCGAAGCTACAATTGATATTCCTGCAGATGGTTTTATGCAAACGGGAAGCAGAAATGGCATTCACACGGAGCATTTGGGACATTTATTAGCAGAAATGCAATACTTACAACGTGCTTATCCAGATGCTAAATGGTAACAACTGATCTCCATACGAAGGAACAAATTCTTGGTTTATTAGCGTCCATTGTTGACCCTGAAATTCCAGTGGTTACGATTCAAGAAATGGGCATGTTGCGCGATGTAATTCTAACAGAGAATTCCTGCGAAGTAATCATCACTCCTACGTATACCGGATGTCCAGCAATGGGAATTATTGAACACGACATTACTGAATTACTGCACAAACATGGAATAGCAAACGTAACCGTAACGTTAACCTATTCTCCTTCTTGGACAACCGATTGGATGAGTCAAGAAACGAAAGAAAAATTGCGGAATTATGGCATTGCACCTCCAACTCATTCTTCATGTGTGAATTGGTTGGATCCATCCAATTTGGTGGTGCATTGTCCCAGATGCAATTCGAAAAACACACAATTAATCGCTCAATTTGGTTCTACAGCTTGTAAAGCTCTTTACGCATGTGAAGTGTGCAAAGAACCATTTGAATTATTTAAATGTCACTAAAAAGAATACGATGTCTATTTATCAACAACACGGAAAAATACCGAGCAAACGCCATGTCGTTTTTAGAAGTCCAAGTGGTGAGTTGTACCACGAAGAACTCTTCGGAACAGAAGGATTCTCAAGTACCTCTTCCCTGGTGTATCATTTATATCCGCCAACAATGGTGAAGGAAATTGGAGAACCGATCAACATTCGCCCAGAAGTAGCATTGGAAGACAACCTGAAATGCTTGAGTTTTATGGGCTACGATGTAGAACCAAACTCCGATTATATAGTAAGTCGTAAAGTTTTTCTGTTCAACGCAGATATGCAAATCGGAATGGCTTGTCCAACCCAATCAATGACGGATTATTTCCTGAAAAATTCAGATTCAGATGAAATGCTTTTTGTTCACAAAGGAAGCGGAAGGTGCAAAACCATGTATGGATCAGTTGAATTCGAATACGGTGATTATGTCATTATTCCAAGAGGAACAACTTATCAATTGGAGTTTGATACAAGCGATAATAAATTGTTAATCGTAGAATCCAATAGTCCCATTCGCACACCAAAAAGGTACAGAAATGAATTCGGACAATTATTGGAACATTCGCCGTTTTGTGAACGTGATTTTAAATTACCGACCAACTTCGAAACTCACGATGAACATGGCGATTTCAAAGTCATGATCAAAAAACACGGCTTGATATATCCTTATACCTACGAAACGCATCCATTTGATTTAATTGGTTGGGATGGTTATAGTTATCCGTATGCATTTTCGATCTTCAATTTTGAACCAATTACAGGGCGTGTTCACATGCCACCTCCCATCCACCAACAATTTGAGGGGAACAATTTTGTGATCTGTTCATTTGTACCACGCATGTACGATTACCATCCGGATGCCATTCCAGCTCCTTATCACCATAGCAATATTGATGCAGATGAGATTTTGTATTATGTAGCTGGCGATTTCATGAGTCGGAACAATATCAAGCAGGGACAATTTACTTTGCATCCTGCTGGAGTGACTCACGGACCTCATCCTGGGACAATTGAACGCAGTATTGGTAAAACAGAAACAAAAGAATTAGCCGTGATGATTGATCCTTTTAATCCATTAAAGATTACCAAGGAAGCGATGAAATATGAAGTGAAAGATTATTATAAATCATGGATGACGCAACCAGAAGTGGCATCAAACAATTAAAACAATGGAAACAAAAGATTTAACAAGCGTAGAAAACTTCAATTATACAGGCGAAAAAGTATTTGATGCAGCACAAGATTTTCTACCAATCAACGGAACAGATTATGTAGAATTATATGTGGGCAATGCAAAACAAGCAGCTCATTATTATAAAACGGCATTTGGCTTCCAAGAATTGGCGTATGCTGGATTGGAAACAGGCGTTAGAGACCGTGTTTCGTATGTTTTGGTACAAGATAAAATTCGTTTAATTCTTACTACTCCATTTGATCCAGAAAGTGAAATTTCGCATCACATTCGTTTACACGGAGACGGTGTAAAAGTGATTGCATTGTGGGTAGATGACGCACGAAAAGCGTTTGAAGAAACAACCAAACGAGGAGCTATCCCCTATCTTGAGCCAACAGTTACTTCTGATGAACATGGAGAAATTGTTCATTCTGGCATTCATACCTATGGCGAAACAGTGCACATTTTTGTTGAACGGAAGAATTATTCGGGTGTTTTCATGCCAGGATTCGAAGCATGGAAAACGGAATACTCCCCAACTTCAACTGGTTTGAAATACATCGATCACATGGTTGGGAATGTTGAAATGGGAGCCATGAATCAATGGTCAGACTTTTACGGAAATGTAATGGGATTTGCCAATTTAGTAACCTTCGATGATAAAGATATTTCCACTGAATACACTGCTTTGATGAGTAAAGTAATGTCGAATGGAAATGGTCGAATAAAATTCCCAATCAACGAGCCTGCCATTGGTAAAAAGAAATCACAAATAGAAGAATACCTAGATTTTTATAGAGGTCCTGGCTGTCAACACATAGCTGTTGCAACAGATGATATCGTATTTACGATTTCAGAAATGCGCAAACGTGGCGTTGAATTCTTGTATGTTCCGGGAACGTATTACGACACCGTAAAAGACCGCGTTGGAATGATTGAAGAAGATTTAGAAGAATTGAAAAAATGGGGTATCATGGTTGATCGAGACGATGAAGGTTATTTATTGCAAATTTTCACCAAACCAATCGAAGACAGACCAACCTTGTTTTTTGAAATCATTCAGCGAAAAGGAGCTAAATCATTTGGAAAAGGAAATTTTCAAGCACTTTTTGAATCCATCGAAGCAGAACAAGCTAGAAGAGGAACACTTTAATGTTCAACCACAATGGATTACCTGTTTTCCTTGTGAAAATGGGTTTTCCTTGTGGTTATAAATAAACCATGAAGCACACGAAAATAAAAGTGATACTGGTTTTTCTCAATAATAAAACCTTTGTGAGCGGTGTGTTCGCAGAGTAAAAAAGAACATACATGAAAAAAATACACTTTGCGAAAGAAGCTAAATCACACGCAACTTTCTCTTCCGCGCTCAAAAAAAATGTTGCCAATTACTTCAAAGAAACACATCTTCCAACAACGGCAAATGCGGCAATGATCTTCAAAACAATTGTGATGATTTCGCTGTACCTCGTTCCTTTTACCTTGATTCTGGTGCTTAATCCTTCAGGATGGCTTGCTTTAGGGTTAACTGTTTTAATGGGAATTGGAATTGCAGGAACAGGAATGGGCGTTATGCACGATGCGGTTCATGGCGCTTATTCAAAGAGAAAATGGGTCAATCAACTCTTGGGAGGAACCTTGTATCTACTTGGAAGTAATGTGTTAAACTGGAAAATTCAACACAATGTTTTACACCATACGTATACCAATATCAATGAGTTAGATGAAGATATTGCATCGAAAGGTCCGATACGATTGGCAGAAGAAGCTCCTTTAAAAGCCATTCACAAATACCAATACATCCATGCATTTTTCTTTTATGGTTTAATGACTCTAGCTAAAATCTACAATGATTTTTTTCAATTGGCGAAATACAACCGCATGGGAATCACAAAGGGTTTGAATGCACATCCAACGGGTGAATACCTAAAAATGGTTTTCAGAAAAGTCGTGTATTTGGTATTGATTATTGGTCTTCCTCTCTATTTTACTGATTTTTTATGGTGGCAAGTCGCACTTGGATTTTTCATCATGCATTGGGTTGCTGGATTCATTTTAGCTGTGATTTTTCAATTGGCGCATGTCGTTGAAGGTGCTGAACAGCCCGTACCATCTTTAGAAGGAAATCTCGACAACGAATTTGCGGTTCACCAACTCTTAACAACTGCTGATTTTGGCAGAAACAATCGTTTTTTAACGTGGTTTGTTGGCGGTTTAAATTTTCAAGTGGAACATCATTTATTTCCTCAGATCTGCCATATTCATTATAAAAACTTATCCTACATCGTTGAAAAAACAGCGAAAGAATTCAATTTACCTTATAATTCAAAACCAACGTTTTTGGCTGCATTTCGGTCTCATGTTAAACGATTAAAAGCATTGGGGAGAAAATCAACAGTTGGAAAAGGCTGATTAAAAAATAATCACCAACCAAAATTTGAAGTAGAAATCTACTTGTTTTTTCGTATTTTGCTTCCTCGATTCTACGTATGAAAAAACACCTCATTTCAATTGTATTGCTGCTCTTGTTGTTACCAATGAGTGGTTTTAGTCAGGAAAAAAGATTTATACCTCGACCTACTGTAGAATATATGCTCAGAGCAAAAGCATTGGGAATGGTGATCATTGAAGACTTATGGGTACATAGCTTTTCTATTGGGAGTGAATTGCGCTTTTATGAACAATTCTCACTTGTTGCAGATTTGGTACATTTTCGTTGGCGGTATGAGGAAGAAGTACACGATCTTCCTGATCCAGAAGAATACAATGAATATTCGCAATACGATCCACGTAATTATTTGGCAATCGAATTGCGCTACTACCCCACTTTTCTAAAAACCGATTACTTGAGTTTTTACGGATCAGTGCATAAACCTGTGGACTTGGAAAAAAATCAAGCATAAATTTGGGTTAATCTGAATAAAAAGAATCCAACATTGCGCACACCTCTGAATTGTGCTCTAAAAGCTTTGATTTTGGCATTAAATGATTCCGCAGAGGCATTTGTCGATCTGTTATCAAAGTAGTTCAGGATGGTTTTGTAGTGATTTTGTATAGTTCTGGAGATCGTATTAAAGGACTTAAATCCTGACTTTTCTACTCTTTCATGCCATTGTGCAAGTTTGGTTGTAGCAAAAATCTTTTCTTTTGTGGTATCGAAAATAGTGGATAGTTGCTGTGTGAGCTTGTATGCCTGATACAGATCTGGGTAACGTTCAAAGAGCAATTCTGCGCGCTGTTTCTGAGTATTAGTCCAGTCTTTCTGTTTTTTGTAGAGTACATATCTGCTTCTTGCTAAGAGTTGTTTTAGAGTATCGCCATTACTGAGCACCTCAGGTTGCCAAGTCTTTTTCTTCTGTAGTTTGGCCTTTTCGATGGATTCATTTTCGTCATCTATAGCTTGCCATCGATGTTTGATACGGATCTCCTGCAGTGCTTCTGTTGCTAGTTGTTGTACATGGAATCGGTCAGTTACAATGGATGCATTGGGGAAACAGGATCGTGCAATCGAGTTCATACTACCAGCCATATCCAGAGTGATCTCCTGTACTTTCTTTCGTTGATTTTGGGGAACATGCTGGTTCAATAAAGTGATAATGTTCTCGGATTTTGTGCCAGCAATGATGGCTACAATCGATCCCTTTTTTCCCTTAGCTTCTTTATTGGTTAACACCGTGTAGAGCTCTCCATGTGACAAGGCTGTTTCATCGAGTGAAAGATGTTTGCCTATATTCTCTGGGAAGATCAGCCATTCCTTAGCATGTGGCAGGTTCTTCCATTCTTTAAATTCACTCAGGCTGTCTTTGTAATAGCGTTGCAATGTTCTTCCGGGTACACCGTAGAATGAACCAATGGTGTGGGCGCTGTGTGCTTTAGAATCGACAGATTTCTTTTAAAAAAGCAGCAAATTCTGCTGTCATGCGAGTGCCTTTAGCAACCAGATCCCAATTGCGTGAAACA
>Ga0209512_1000266_pt1 | contig 98730 bp, 95 predicted proteins | sample frozenSSSSmetaG_FD_184142 | JGI IMG/M metagenome (GOLD analysis project Ga0209512, IMG submission 184142) | Glacier valley bacterial and archeal communities from Borup Fiord, Nunavut, Canada, to study Microbial Dark Matter (Phase II) -... | ecosystem: Environmental > Aquatic > Freshwater > Ice >...
CCATGCATTTTTTACATGTTTTTATTAATATAAGTTAACAAAAAATCGTGTAGTTCGAAACTGCACGATTTTGTTGTTACTCTAATCAATTTTTAAGAATTTGCACCCCAACTATTGACATTGAGCCGTAATTTATAACTTTCATCTCAATATTTAATATTAATATAACATTATACTTTTTTCATAATTTGTAATAACTTTCTAACTGGTATTTCTATAAGAAGTTCTAAACATCTTATACAATATAAAATATCAAATACAAATAATCCAACTTTGTTTATGTTGTTATATTTACCTTGATAATATTTTCTACTTGCAAAAAGTAATTTTTGTTTTTTGAAAATATTCATGATTTTACCTATAGTCTGACTATCATAATGTATGAACTTAAGTCCATTTAAACTAACTATTTTATAACCTTTTTCTTTTATCTTGTATCCTAAGATATCTTCTTCATAAAACAAAAACGTATTTTCATCAAAATAATTAACTTTGTTGAATATATCTTTTCTTGCTATAAAGAAAGAACCTGCTATATTATCAACTTGTAGTATTTCATTTTCAAAATCTTTTTTTGTATATTCACCTTTTTTAAAAAAGTAATATAATAAAACTTCAGTTATTCTAGTAGAATTTGCTATATCTGTTATATAGTTTCTTTTTCTCCAACTGCTTCTTCTAGCCTGTCCATTTTCAAAACACATTCTTGGTGCAACAATTGCTACATCCTTGTTTTCTTCTAAATGATCTATACATTGTTTAATAGTATCTTCATCTACAAAAACATCAGAGTTTGAAATAATACAATAATCATATGAATTATCTAGCTTTTCAAGTCCAAAATTATTTCCAGATGCATATCCAGAATTTTTATCATTTTGAAAGACTGATACTTTTTCATTTTCCAAGTCTTTCAATTTATCATAATTATTGTCAGTAGAAAGATTATCTACAACTATTATTTTTAATAATATATCATAATCTTTTACTAGATTTACAAACTTACTTGTATTGTTATAATCGTTATAGTTTAAAACTATAATAGCTGTTTTCAAATCTATTACCTCCAAAATCACTATAATATTTTTTCAATATTTGTATTTATCTTAACATTCAAATTAGCATTTAATTTACTGTCATCTACATTTTTAAATTTAACATTCATTATAATAATACCAACTATTATTAATGAGGCTCCAATTAAACCTTGTAATGATATATTCTCTTTAAATACAAAGTACGCTGCTATTAAAGTTGCTATTTGAACTATACCTGTACATATTGGAAATATATAGCTTAAATCGAACATTACTACTATTCTAGTAAATAACAAAAAGCTACAAATATAGCATAGAAAACCTATTCCACTTACTATATCCATTGACATTAATATACTACTGTTTTTTACTGCTAAAGTACCAGGATTACCACCCAGTTTCATAAATACTAACCCACAAATTGTTAATATTAGATATGCTATTACTAAAATTACTCTCATTAAATTTCCTCCTTATTAATATATTAATTTAAATATATTACATCCATCTTCTGAATACATATTTTCAAACTTTATATTTTCATCATTAAAAATAGTTAAATCTCTATTTGTTAAAATATACTTTATGTTTAAATCTAATACTTTTTTATAATTTAAGTTTATTTTTATATTATCTGCTTGTAGTATTTCTAAACTAGTTTTGTCTTTAACGATACAAACTTCTATATGTGCATACCTGTTGTATTTATATTTGTTTTCTTCTATTTCTTTTTTACTTGTAAATATCTGATTCCAAAGTTCAAAATTCGGATAATAATTTGTACAATTAACAACTTTTGCTCCATTAGCTATTAGATAATTTGCCATAGTAAGATTTACATTATCAGTCATCCATTTTGAATTGTTTTCAGCTAAAATTTTTCTTATTTCTATTGCAACTGGTTTTTTATAAATAACACTTGTACCTTTAATAATAGGATTTACAAATGCTCCATTTAATATAGGTAGTGCTATTAGTATGTATAATAATATTTTTTTATTTTTATCCTTATCTAAGTTTAAAATTAAATATATTACACTAAATAAAATAAAAACAAGTATAAAACCAGTCAAATAGTTTAAATATCCTGGTACTAATCTGTAATTCGCTATCTTTACTAAAAGTACTGAAAGTACTAAAGATATTATAAATAGATACCTTTTTTTAATGTTAATAATTTTGTATTTAATGTTACTTAATAAATATATCAATAGATATATTTGTGCTAATCCTAAAGCAATTACTGCTCTTGCTGGTTGTACCATAAACAACATTGTAAGCTTTGCAAATAATATATTTGTACTAAAAGTTACCCATACAAAAAGTAATGATGATATAATTAACATTGGTAAAATGAATTTGTATTTTCGCTCTTTTAACATATATATAAATGCAATTATCATTGGTATAGGAAAAAATGATAGCATTGCTGAATGTTCACAAGGATTACCTATACTTTTAAAAGGCATTAAAAAGTTATATGTATATGAAAACATATTTAAAATAGCATTTCCGCCTAATTCTAATCTTTCTCCAGGATAGTCTGAGTTCATAACAGCTTTTATTGTATCTTTAGAAAAATTATAATATCTAAAACATATTAGTCCTAATACTATAATAAATATAGATATCAATACCATATCTTTTTTACTTATCTTATATTCACTTTTGTTTTTCAATACTATCCATATGAATAGAGCTAAAAACACATATCCAAATGGTATTTGCCAAGGTGGATAAAAAGAAAATATATATGAAATAGCAGAAATAAATATACCAAACATACTCAAACATTTTATATAATTATTTTTTGTTATCATAAATTTATCTATAAGTACAATAGCTAATTGTCCAAAAAACAATAAATCAACAATAAAATTAGAATACCACCACATAGTAGCAGATGAAAAAGTTATTAACAACATACCACATAATGAAACTAATTTATTTTTATTTGATATAATCATACATAATTCAAATGATACTAATAGTAGAGCTAGTAGTCTTCCATACCACCAAAATGATAAACCAACAGAATTACCGAATAGTATATATCCCAAATTAAAAGGTTTACCTATTGCTACTACATCTATTACAGGAGCATTTATTATTGTAAACATATCGGTATTAGTTGCTCTTAAATGATTATTAAAATAATTAAATTTACTATCTAAAGTGTTTTGTGAAAATATAAGTGGTGTATTTACAGCCCATTCATCTGATCTAATTTTTCTTTCAATACCCAAAACTTTGTTATCGACATCTATATTAGGTTGTACATAATCATTGAATGCAGAAATTGATGAGCCAGAATATTGAAATATCATCACATATATTAACATTAATAACGCTAATATATGTCTTTGTTTATGTATAAAATCATATATATCTTTTACTTTGAATATAAAATGAATTCCTATAAATGATAATACCATTGATATTATCATCATTCTATCCGAAGCATAATTTGTATAAAATCTATCCAATAATAATTTTTCTAGAAAAACAGAAATTATTATTGATAAAATAAACAAACTAAATAAATGATACAATTTATATTTTTTAAATATATCATTTATTTTCATTTTTATCCTCCTTATTGAAATCTGATTTTAACATAGATACTTCTTGTATTAATTTAACAATTTGTTGATATTGCTTTGAAACAATACTAGTTAGACTTAGTACTAAATAAAACAAAATAAATATTGCTATACAAAATACCATATTTGAAGCTTTTTCAAATCCTAAAAAATCAGATATATTTTCTATAAAATTAGGTATTAAAACAGATATTATTAGAATAACACCAGTAAAAATCCAAAAAATAGAATAATTTATATGCATTTTTCTTTTTTTTACAGCTCTTATAATTATAAATAAATATATTAAAGTTATTGCAATTAATAATATTTTTAATGTTTCTGACATTATTTATCCCCCCTAGATTTACTAAGAGTAATGCTATCTATTACAATAGCAAGAGATACTCTTATCATATAATATATACTTTTCCATGCATATATTGAAGATTTGCCACTTTGTCTTTCATTCATATTTACAGGTACTTCAGATATTATTATTCCATGATTTACCAAGAATACAATAGATTCTGGCTCTGGATAGTCAGTTGGATAACACTTAGAAAACAATTCTATAACTTTTTTATTTCCAGCTCTAAAACCAGATGTAGGATCTGTAACTTTAACATTACAAAATATTTTCAAAATACTAGCTATTATTTTTATTCCAACTCTTCGTAAAAAAGTTGATTTAAAACTGCTTGTACTATCAATAAATCTAGAACCTATACAAAAATCCACTTCATTCTTTTGTATTTTTCTACAAATTTCTTTAATATAGTTTATATCGTGTTGCCCATCTCCATCAAACTGTATAGCTATATCATAATCTTTTTCATATGCATATTTATAACCTGTTTGAACTGCACCACCAATACCTAAGTTTGAAATCAAATTTATATAATTTAATTTGTTCTCTTTACAAACTTTTAAAGTATCATCTGTAGATCCATCATTTATAACAATATAATCTAAATCTTTATCATAATTTTTAATACTATTACATACATCTACTATGTTTTTACTTTCATTGTATGCAGGTATTATTATCAATATTTTATTCATATTTTTTCTCCCTATAAATTCAGATAGTAGAATATATTTTGATAGATAAGTATTAAAACCAACGTTTGATTTGCATATCACATTTATTATAGGTAAATTAAAATATAAATTTACCTATAATAATATTACTTTAAAATATTTTGTTCTAGCTCATCTATAAAATATAATGGTCTGTTCTTAGTTTCTATAAAAATTTTCCCTAAATATTCACCAATTATTCCAATTGTCAATAACTGTACTCCACCCATAAATAATATCATCATTGATAATGTAGTAAATCCTTGAGTTTCGTTACCATATATTAAAGTCGAAATCCCTATATATATAGCCCATAAAAATGCGCAAATGGATATAGAAATACCTAATATAGTTGCTATTCTTAGAGGTGCAATAGTGTATGAAGTGATTCCTTCTATTGCAAGTTCAATTAAATTAATTAATTTCCATTTAGTTGTACCAGCTATTCTTTCAATCCTATCATAATATATTTCTTTCTTTTTAAACCCTATAAAATCAAATAGTCCTTTTGTATATCTATTAGTTTCCCTAATAGATTTTATAGCTTGAATAGCTTTATTACTTAACAATCTAAAATCACCAACATTGGGTCTTACTTCAACTCTACCTGAAAATTTACTTAAAATTTTATAATACATTTTAGATGCAATGATTTTAAAGAAAGATTCCTTATCATTATTTGTTCTCTTAGCATATATATCATCATACAAGCCTTTATCCCACTCTTTTATCATTTCCAAAATGACTTTTGGTGGATGTTGTAAATCAGCATCCATTATTATAACAGCATCACAATTCAAATTATCAAAACCTGCACACATTGCTATTTCTTTTCCATAATTTCTAGATAAGTTTATATACGTTATTCTCTTATCATTTACTCTAAGTCCTTTGATAATATTTAATGTTTCATCTTTACTTCCATCATTTACAAATAAAATTTCAATCTTCTTATTTTTTATTTTATCTATTTCTTTTATCATTTCTTTATAAAATATTTCGATTATTTCTTCTTCATTATAACAAGGTACTAATATAGTTATTTTTTTCATATTTTATCCTCCAAAACTTATCAATAAGCTATTTTAATACAAGTTAAGACTTAATTTTATTTGAATTAATATAATATACTGGCATATCTAGTCTAAAATTTATATTAAAGTAAGGGTCACCATTTTTAATAATATCATTCCATTTTTCACGAAAAATGTTTATCTCACTCTCAAATCTTTGTATTTTTTCAGGTGTATTTTCTAATCCTCTTGATTTAGATTCAAAATGATATAATTTTGCATAAGGAGTATATACAACTAAATAATTTAATTTCCTTACTTTAAGACATAAGTCTATATCATTAAATGCTACCTTTAAATTTTCATCAAAACCATTTACTTTATCAAACAATTCTTTTTTTATTAACATACAAGCCGCTGTAACGGCACTATAATTATTAATAACTGATGCTCTAGAATAATAGCCAATACAATTCCTGTCTATTAATTTATTGATATGTCCTGCTATACCACCTATTCCTATTACAACACCTGCATGTTGTACTGTATCATCATAATAAAATAATTTAGCTCCAACTATTCCTACATCACTTCTTTGACATATACCTAACATTTCTTCTAACATATTTTTATTTATAATTTCGACATCATTATTTAATAATAATAAGTATTTACCCTTTGCATATTTGATACCGAAATTATTTATTTTAGAAAAATTAAAACCTGTTTCTTTATAATTTACCACTTTTATATTATCATTATTTTTTGATATCTTGTCATAATATTTAAATATTTTATGGTCTTTACTATTATTTTCAATAATTATAATTTCATAATTTTTATAAGTTAATTTTAAAATAGAATTTATGCATTTTTTTAAATCAATATAATTATCTTTGTTAGGTATAATTATAGATATTAATGGCATATCTTCTAATGTATATTTAACTCTATATATACCTAGATTTTGTTCATGCTCTACTATGCATTTAATATTAATTCTTTCAAAATGCTGTTCTATAGCAAGTTTTCCTGCATCATATGCATATAGTTTACTTTCACTAGACATTGCAGTTGAATTAGCGTGAACCCTCCAATGATATAATATTTTTGGCAAATGAATTATTTTTTTTGTATTTTCTGTAGCCCTTAAAATAATATCATAATCTTGAGCTCCATCATATTTACTATCAAAATTACCAATTTTATCTATTAACTGTCTTTTAAATATTGATAAATGTGTTATATAATTATAACTAGTCAATAAATCTGGAGAAAAATCAGGTTTGAAATGTGGATCATATCTATCATCATTAGATAGCATAATTTTGTCTTCATCGGTATATATAAATTCCACATCCATGTTTTCATTTATACATTTTACAATTTCAAATAAACAAAAAATTGGTAATATATCGTCATGATCTAATAAAGCTATATAATCTCCAGTTGTCATTTTTAAAGCTTCATTTGAATTATAAGAAATTCCACCATTTACATGTAACAATTTATATTTTATTCTATCATCTGATATGTACTTATCTATAAATTCAGCCTTTTCTTTACTGCCATCAGCTAAACATAATTCAAAATTTGAATAAGTCTGATTTTTCAAACAATTTATCAAATCACAAAAAAAAGTTTCTGGAGTATTATACATAGGTACCACTATACTAATTTTTGGATTATATTTAAATTTAAATTTTTTTTGCTCTTCTAAATCTTTACAAGTGGGTTCATTATTCTTTATCCATAACTTATAATCACTTAGCATATCCACTGAATTTGATATATTTCTATAGTGATTTTTAATTTTTTTCATCAAATTTATAAAACCATATTTTTTTATATATAATATACCTTTTTTGATTTTTTTAAAATTAATTTTTTTTATAACCTTAAACATAATCTTAACTGCTCTAAATATTTTTTTTATTATTAATTTAATTTTTATATATATATCTTTAATCATTAAAACCTCACGATAAAATAGCAATAAAATCTATTTTACATTTTCCTTATCTCTAAATATTATTTCTACATTTTTTGGTATTTTATAGTAACCTCTATATAAATCCATATAATCTTTTGAAATATATGGCATATTCCAATGATAATTTTCAGATGTAACTTTTTCTAAAATCACTTCATTTACATCTATAAAATTATTACTTTTAGCTATTGAAATTATTTTTAAATTTTTCTCAATCACAGCAGAAGTTATACTATAACCATTGTATACGTTAGAATAGTTAAGTATAATTGTAATTATGCAGGCTATACTAATTCCAGTATTTATAAAATAACTGATTTTTTTATTTTTTATTAGTTCTAATAATTCAAACATGATGTTTGCAACAATTATCCATAATAAAACTATTGTTACTAAAATTGTTCTATATCCCATAATAGGTGAAAAAGTCATAAATAATTGTATACCATAACCCGTTAATAAAAAAATAAAAAACATAGGGTTATGATCCTTTATGAGTTTTATTAATGTATAAGTTAATATGTTAATAAAATATACAATTGTTATAAATCCTAATAATAGAATTTGAACTTCATTATCTAATAATATCATTTTACTTATCGATATATTTGAATAATATATTTGTACAAAATATATTATTGATGCTAAAATACCAAGTATACCTTGAATATAGCCAATTTTTTTAAACTTATTCAATTTAGTTAATGATATAAGACCTAACGAAGTAGTTAAAAGTACTACAAAATTTAACCATTGAATAGGACCAAACAAGAATAATAATTTATAAACTAATTTGAAATTATTTATTATCATAGAAAATTTATCGGGATTTACAATTACTACAGTAGAAGTGTATCTTAAAAAATTTCCAGGTGCTAAAATCATTAATAATGCACCAATAATAACTACAACTAAATTTAGTTTAAATTCAAAAGGTATTTTTTTATGCATTATGAAAAATTGATATATAAATAGCAAAATCATTATTCCTACTGATATTATTGCCGTTTGTTCCACTGACATACCAGCTAAAAAAGCAGTTAAAACTATAATGTATTTGTTTTTAAATTCATTATTCAAAATTTTAATAACTACAAATACATTTAAAAGCATAAATATGATTGGAACCAAATAATTAAAACATCCAGCTATCCAATATATACTCTCTTGTGTTATTAATATATCTAGCAAAAAAAACAATGCTGTGATAATTATAAAAATTGTTATATTATTTTTCTTTTTTACTACTATTTTATATGCTAAAAATATTAGAGATATAATTAATAGTGGATTTATTGTCCTCCATAGATTTATATCAAAATATAATATTAATGAAGGTAATAAATTAGATATAAATCTACCATTAACATTATTATACATAATTATTATTGTTTTAATAAGCTCTAATAAGTTTTGTTGTGCAAAACATCCATAAAAGAAATCATCACCATATAATTGAACCTTCTGATGTAAGATGAATAACAACACAAATGTTATAAATCCAAAAACTAGTATAACTTTATTTTTAAGAATATTAATCATTTCATTTCCTTCCAATAATTTATAAGATTTTAAGCTTTATTAAAATCTTTATTAATTTATTATTTTCAATTTTATTTAGTTTTTGTTGACTAATAGTCAATTTTTCTTTTTCTTTAATAATATTTTCAATATAGTCTTCTAATTTTTTTACATCATTTACATGTTGTAAATACACATTAATTGGATTATATGTATAAAATCTTTTGCTATCATTATCAAGTAATTCATCCTGTAAATATTTTTCTAATTTTTCAAATAAATTAATATAATCTTTTATATTATATTTTATGTATATTTCATCTATAAAATACATATCAATATTTATAGTTTGTGATAGTATTTTAATACTTCTATAAAATATAAATTCCAATGGAATATTGTTTTTTAGCCATTCTTGATCAAAAACTATTAGTTTATTTTCTATATAAAATATATTTTGAAGTGTCATATCAAAAAATCCATATTTAACAAATGTTAATTTATCTATATTTTCATCTACCTCAATTTGTAATTCTTTAAATATATTTTCATCTTTATTAACAATAATAAGCTTTATTTTCAACATGTTGTAATATAATTGTAAAATATTAAAAACAATATTTTTGTTATTTATATTCTCAATTATTATTTCATCTAATTTTTTAGCATTAACAAATTTTGATTCAACATAATTTTCTTTAATTTTTTCTATTAAATCAAATCCTAGTTTACTTAATAATTTCAAATTTTTAGTGAAATTATTATAATGTTCTTTACTTAAATCAGTTGTATTATATTTATAAACATTACCCTTACTTATAAATGTAGTAAGCTTATATTTGTCTTTTCTTATATTATTAAAATTAATATTTATTATATCATTATTTATTTTTGTCTGTGAAATTTCAATAAAGTATGAATTTGCAAAAAAATCAAACATGTCATTTTTTATGATTTCTTTATAAGCAGTTATTTCGGAATAATTTATTATTTCTTCATCTAAATAATATGGATTATATCTCACTATATTTTTTTCGTTTGGTAAATATTCTTCTGAAAATATTATGTTTGGTAATTTATAATCAGGCAAAGGATAATAAAACTTATGAAATAAAAATTCAGTTTCATTAAATAATTTTATTAATTCACCCTTACCAAAAGATCTATATTTACTTTTATTATATCCATTTAAACTTTCATATTCTCTATTTGTCAGTGACTCTCTACCACCTGCAAAATATTTTAAAGAAAATTGATTATTTGTAGCAATTAAAATCTTACCATTTTTTTTAATTAGTTGTCTTAATTTAATAAGTATTCCTTTATATTGATTTTCTACATTATAGTAATCAATTGCCTTCTCAAAAGAACCAATCATAACTATATAATCAAATTTCTTAGTGAATACAATATCAGTTAAATCACCAACAATAATTTCTAGATTTTCATGCTGTTTGCATATCATAGATATTTTTTCAGCTTTATATTTAGAATTTTCTACCGTAGTAACATTTTTAGTCATCATACATAGTTTTTTAGTTAAAACTCCAAAATCTGATCCTATTTCTAGTACTTCATCTTCTTTTTTAAAAGGATACCAATTTAAGATGTTTTCTCTTGTTGCACTAAAATTATATGCTAGCTCTCTTGAATTTTCACTTTTAGATATCTTGTCAGAATCAAAATATTCATCTATATAACTGCCAATAAATTCGTCTTGCTTAGTAATTATTTCATTACCTTTATAGAAGTCATAATTTATTTTCATAGTTTAATTTCCTCCAATTACTTTATTATTTTTTTTATTAATTTTTTTATTATTTTTTTTGCTTTTATATATATTTTTTTGACTAAATTCAGTTTTGTAATATTTTTCATATTAAATATATTATTAAAATATACATTACTCATTTCAAATGGTGAATTTTCAATTGTGTTAAAGTATTTTGCATCTCTATACTTAATTCTAATATTACGGTCAACAACTTCGTCAGAAAAATATTTTGAATATGACCATGGATAATCTCCTAGTTCATCTTGTTTCATTCTTTCTAAATCAGATATATATTCGTTTCTTATTTCATATTCTACTGCATCATTATTTTTCACATAATAACTAAACACTCCTAAATTTGCTCCACTATCAAATCCAGAAAAGTGAAAGAATACTAAATCATCTTTATTATTTACTATTAACTTATTATTATTTTTAGATAGTGATCTTTTAGATAAATTCCACGGTGCCATATTATGTCCTGTGTCTTTTAAAATATATACATCAAACATTGCTGGTGCTAAATCTATCCATCTTTGATCTGTAAATATTCCATTTGGTATATTATCATAGCAGTATAAATGTAGTCTATCTCTCCACCATTTAGCAAATCTTAACCCTTCACTACCATTTCTTACAGCTAAAAATCCCAAATTATACACTCCATGCATTAGTGCACAAAGCTCATTATTTTGTATATCTATTTCACTTTCTTCTGGTATAGTAAGATGAGGTGTAAGTATTATTTCATTTTCATTTAATAAATTATCTAATTTTGTTAATTTATCAAACACTTTTATATCAGGATCTAGATATATAACTTTATCTGATTCATTTTCTAAAAGATATACTAATGCCTGACCTTTGACTGAAGTTGCAGCCTCAACTATTGAATGTTTAAATATAAATTTATCAAAATTTTCATATCCTAAATCTTTTGCTAGTATAATTTTATCAATTATTTTATACATGTTCTGATCTACTTCTTTTGGAATTTCTCTTTCTAATAAAATAACATAAAATTTAACCTCTGGATTATATTTTTTAAGTGATTCTCCAAGTATTAATGCTTTCGGCATGTAATTCATACAAATCGACGTGTAAACTATCATAATTATTCTCCCTTCAATTTTCTAATTCTTTTTAATATATCTTTTGTAATATTAACTATTTTTTTCACTATTTTTTTGAAAATAATATATATCAAATAAATTGGTCTCTTAACAAAATATACAGCTCCATTTTTAAAATTAGTAATTTTCTTATTTATTTCTATTATTTTAGGATTTACCTGAATATTTTTACATAAATTTATATTTTTTTTCAATATTCTTTTATAATTAATATTATATTTCTTATGTTTTGTGTCAAATAGTTCATATAGTTCTTCAGTATGTTTTATCATAGTGTCAATTGTTGATAATTCAATATTTTGTATATTATTTAAAATATTTTTATACTCTTCTCCATTATTTTTAATGTATACAATCTTATCAAATACATCTTTTGAAGATGAATTAAAATCAACTGTCCATCCACATACTAGTTTTTTTATTCGATTACCAATTGCCCCTAAATCAATTCCTAGTATTGGTATACCTGCACATATTACTTCTGATAATGTATAGCAAAAAGTCTCTGGACATTTTGTAAGCAGACATACTAAATCAATTCCATTATTATTTAGTAAAGCAGATAGTTCTTCTCTTATATATTCACCATGATAAATATAATTTTCTTTACTTATTCTTAATTGTTTTATGCTTGTTGTTCCAAAGAAATGAAATTTAATATTTTTATCATCTGTTATTTCAATAAGTTTTTTTGCGTAATCACTGCCTTTCAACAACTCTAATACTCCTACAAAAGCAACATTAAATACTTTTTGCGTTTCTTTTTTTGTTTTGTTTATTTTTTCTATGTTAATACCATGCTCTATTACCACAGGATTAAAAGTATCATAGGTTTTTTCAATTTCTTCTTTAATACTTTCATTTGGTATAATTATTTTATCTAAATCTTTTAATAAATTATTTACAACCATATTTCTTTCTGTAATATTTAGTTCATAATTATTAGTAGACTTAATACAAGATTTACAATCTACAGATCTGGTAGTAGTACAATATTTATCACTTTTGTAAAGCAAATTTATTTGTGCACAGATTATAAAATAATCATGTATTGTCATTATAGAAGATACATTTGTTTCTTTAATAATTTTATATATATCTAAAGCATGTCCCCTTAAATGATGTATATGTATAATGTCAATATATAGTTTCTGAATTAATATTTTTAACATCTGTCCATATTCTTTGTCATAATTATCAAAATAGTAACCTTTACATTTAATTCCTAAGTTATATACTCTAACATTTTTATCTATATATGTGGTTAATATATATTTACCTTCAGATATATATAATATAAAATAATTATACTTATCAAGAGTATTAGACACAATATCATATGCATGTAAGGTAGTTCCACCTATCGATGTTCTTGATACATTTTCAAAATCTATCCAAGAATGCATAATATATAATATGTTCTTCTTCATTAACTCCACCTTTCTTGAAATTTATTTATTTCATATTTTTTTAATATTTATGATAATTTTTTACCATATCCTTATTTTAATATCCCCATCTTTAGCTACATATTGCCCTTTTACATTCAATTTATTTATCCAACTTCTAGTCTCTTTAGTTTTATAAATTCCAGTATCTTCTCCAGTCCCATTATCGTTATTCCATAACCATATAGGAGTAGGCCATAAACAATATGTAGGATTAACTAAATCATATACATTTTCATTAACACCTGATTGTCCATGATGTGCCATTTGTACATAATCACTTTTAAGTTTATTCTTTTCATTTTGTATTAATTTGTTCCCACTTTCAATTCCTGAATCAGCCAAAAACAAAACACTTTTATCATTTACATAAAGCTTTAAAACCATACTAGAATTATTTCCTGTATTACTTGTTATTTCAGGGTTTTTAGTTCCTAATATATCTATTTCAACATTATCTATATTAATTTTTTCATTTAAATTAACTTCTTTTACCTTATTTTTAACAACATCACTATTTAAAATACTATATACTTCGGTAGCATCTTGTAGTCTAGAAGGTTCATATTCATTAATTAAATTTATGTCATTCAAAGTTACATATATATTTTTAACGTCAATTTGACTACCAGTTATTATATTTTCAAATGCACCTACATGATCTTTATGTGGATGAGTTAAAAACCAGTAATCTACTTTAGATCCAAAAGATTTTATATATTTTAATAAATTATCACTGTCGCCTTTTGTTCCACCATCAATTACTATAACTTTATTGTTTTTTGTTTTTAATATATATCCCATCATTTGCGAATTAGTATTCGGACTTAATTGGATTAAATCTATTCCATTTGAATATTTTAAAATATTAAATGTTGCAAAAAGCATTATTACTATACCAGTTAAACTAAATAAAATAGTTAATTGTTTTTTACTTACTCTTTTCAATTAAATTCTCCTCATATTTCTTTTATATTTTATTTACAGTAATTTTTGAATCTATTTTTACAAGGCCTACACAATCTTTAGTAGTTAATATTTCTATTAATAATGCATCATATTTTCTATCCAGTACTTGTAATTCTCCACTAGCATTAAATTGTGTACAACTAAATGATAAGGTATATTTTCCAGGGAATATTGGTATAATTTGTTTGAATTCAGCAATAACTGTATCCCCTTTTTTAAATTTTCCAGTATGTATTTTTTCAACTAATGTATTAGTTCCACACATTTCTAAGCCCTTAAAATCTTTTACTGTCATAGTAAATATTGGACTATTTACATCTTTATTGAACAATATTTTAGATTTAAAAATTATAACTTTATCATTTTCTATTATAGATGCAGGATTGTCATCTTCATCAAATATACCATAATCTATAACTTGAGCATCACCATTACCGTATTCTATGATATTAGGATTTTGAGTAAAATGTTTTTTCCAACTAGTTTTAATATCTAAAGAATCTTGTTTTTTATAATTTTTATTTTTGCTTAGTTCTTCATTATCTGTTAATACTTGTTCTTTAGATTCTTCTTCACCTAGACCAACAATTATTTTTTTATATTTTTCTACACCATCTTTAACGTCTCCATCAAATATTTTTCTACCATCACTTATTATCACAGCTCTTGTGCAATTTCTTAGTACATCCGCAATATTATGTGTAACAAATATAATAGTTTTACCGGCATTTTTAAATTGTTCAAATTTCTTAAAACATTTAAGCTGAAATGCCATATCTCCAACAGATAAAACTTCATCAACAATTAATATATCTGGTTCAACATTTATAGCACAAGCAAATGCTAGTCTTGCAAACATACCAGAAGAATATGTTTTAACAGGCTGATATAAATGATCTCCAATATCAGCAAAATCTATTATTTCCTGTTCTTTAGATTTTATTTCTTCGTTAGTTAAGCCCATAACTTGACCATTTTGATAAATATTTTCAATACCAGTAAGTTCCATGTTAAATGCTGTACCAAGTTCTAATAATGAACTTATTTTACCTTTAACTTCTATACTTCCGTTTGTAGGTGTTACAACTCCTGTTACCATTTTAAGTAATGTTGATTTACCAGCTCCATTTTTTCCAAGTATTCCTAAAACTTCACCTTTTTTCAATTCTAGGTTCACATTATTCATTGCCTTAAAAACATTATGCTTTTTATACCATGGTAAAATAGTTTCTAATAATCTATCTTTTTTTCTTGCATACATTTTGTATTCTTTACTTAAATCAGTTATTGTTATTACGTTATCATTCATAGTATAGTTATCTCTCCTTTTTTTATCTTTTACCCATTATTTTTAAAATTACATATCTTATGCTGAATAAAATTTCAGCTAATATTGGTATGTTCATAATAACAAAAAACAATATATATTTACTGAAGTTTTGATACTTATATATATTATGAAATGTTGTTAATCCTTTAAAATTAATATACTTTTTATCTTTTATATCTATAAAGTATTCTAATGCTTCTTTATTTAACTTTTTAAGTTCAATACTAAATACTTTATCGTTATTTACAAAAGCTGTAAATCTTTCTATTTTCACATTTATAAACAAATTTCTAACCATAGGAAACTTTTCAAATTTTGTAGATACTTTATCAGTACCAATTTCATTATTTCCATGTTGTCTGTATTTTATTAATGGTTCATCTATATATGAAAACTTTCCATGCATTGAAATAACTAAAGCTATCCAATAGTCATGTACTAAAAATTTAGTAGTACTAGGTAGTGGTAGTATTAAATCAAGAAATTTCTTTCTAGAAATTATAGTACAACCTGTAGCACAATTATCTAAATATATTAGTCTATAGTCATTATATTTTTTAAGTCTTTTATCTATTTTTAGAAATTTAAACATTGAATTATAAATTGTATTTAACTCTTTATCTACAACTTCTAAATCACAAAATATTAAATCTAAATTTTCATTAACTAATTTGTTATATGATTTATATACTTTTTCAGGTAACCACACATCATCTTGATCAGATAACATATAGTAATCAGATTCTACTTGCTTAAGTAAAAATTCAAAGTTTTTTATATATCCAACATTCTTTTCTTGAATAAATATTTTTACTCTATTATCTTTTCTTTCATATTCCTTTAATATTTCTACTGTATTATCTGTAGACTTATCATCAGATATTAACAAATTAAAATTTGTATATGTTTGATTTAATATACTTTCTAATTGTTCTTTAATATATTTTTTACCGTTATATGTAGCAAGTAATATATCTATTTTTTCCACATTATTCACCTACAATACATCAGCAAAATCTTTTTTACTTCTTTTAAATACTGCATTTCCCCAAATAAATATAAATATAGTTAATACCCAGAACACAAGCGTATATATTCCGTTAAATTCAGTAACAATATTACCCTCTACAAATACATGTCTAAATCCAGTAACTAAATATGTGAATGGCATACATCTAACTATTTTAGAAACTAATCCACCTGCTAATTTATCAACCATAAATAAGTTCCATATTATAGGTGTAAACCAGAAAAACAGTTGCATAAATATTGTTAATAATTGTGCAAAATCTGGAACTAATGTAGTTACAGCTGAAGTAAGTCTTGTAAATCCTATTATAAAGCAACACGCTGCAAATATCATATATACTAACATAAATATATTAGGCGCATATCCAAATACTGTACATACAACTACAGATACGAAAAATAAGAATATTGATATTATACTAGATGAAGCAAGTGATATAACTGGTATTATATCAATAGGAAATACAACCTTTTTTACCAAATAACTATAGTTTCTTATAGAGTTACTTGCATTAGTTATACTATCATTTAAAAACATCCACATTGACATTCCAGGTAAAAACCATACTACATATGGATCATTACCAGCACTTCCTGTTTTCAATATATATTGAAATACTATTACATAAGTCATCATAAAAACAAATGGTGCCAAAAAACCCCATAGTGCTCCTAAACTTGTATTTGCAAATTTATTTTTAAAATCATTTTTTCCTAGTTGTATAACTAGTCTTTTATTGCTTATTAACGTTTTTATAAACTCCATATTTTTTTCCCCTTTATTTTACACTAATTATATCATTGATGCTCTAATATTTCAACATTTAGTTGATATTTTATAATATTAAATATCAATTATATTATATATATCATTCTTTATAAATATACTTTGCTTTTTTATTCACTATTTTTCGTATTTTAAACTCAATTACTGACACTAGACATGTACTTTAACTATTTGTAAATGTTTTTCCTTCAGCAATACCTTTTATTATTTCAAGTTGTCTTTCTAATTCTATACAAAAATCTTCAGTTTTCCTCTCTTCACGATACTGTTTTGCAACTTGATATCCATCATAATCACGAGCGGGCGCATATTCTAATGACACCATTTCACAATTTGGCGTTCTGTCAAGTACATAATCAAGTAGTTCATATGAATAAGAACTACACTCAATATGACTATCATAAAGGCTTCCATCTGGTAACTGTGACCATCCAGATACATGAATTTCTTTTACTCTATCAAGTGGTAGTTTGCTTAAATACTCTTCAACAGTTTCTTCTCTAAATTTTGATGAAATTACTAAATGTGGTATATCTAATAATAGCCCTAAATTATATTTTTTACAAATTTTTGATGTTATTGTAGGATCAGCACACCATTCTTCTCTCGCATCAACAGGTGGCATATTCTCTATTAAAATAGGCATATCATTTCCACAATAATCACGTATTTTAACAATATTATTACTAATTGTTTCATCAAGATCAGATTTAACATACCATGTTTTATTATCAAGATGAAAAGATAACCACTTTTGATTTGTTAATTTAACATATTTTGCAAATTCTTCAATGTCATTACATAAATCAGAATCACGTATAGAACCTGAAGATGGTATTATTCCATGCAATACGATGTTATATTTTTTATTAATCAAATCATCAAGCGTTTTTAGATCATATTTTCCACCCGGATATTTTATATATGTATCCCCTAAATTTAAAAGTTCCATTACTTCTGGAAATACATAATTAACACTATAATTCATTTTTTCCCCTTTATTTTACACTAATTATATCATTAATGCTTTAATAATTCAACATCTAACCTGATATTTAATAATATTTGAAAGAATTGCTATATCTATACTGCCAAAACAAAAAAGAAACGATTATTTTCGTTTCTTTTTTGTTTATTTTAATATTGTTTATTCAAGTACCAAGCTATAGTTTTAGCCATACCTTCTTCTACTGTTAAAGATGGTTGCCATCCAAGTTCTCTTTTCATTTTAGAAGAATCTATTGCATATCTATAATCATGACCTTTTCTATCTTGTACATAAGTTATTAAATCTTCAGATTTACCTAGTGTTTTAAGTATTAATTTTACAACATCTAAATTAGCTTTTTCGTTATTTCCGCCAATATTGTAAACTTCACCTTTTAAACCTTTTTGCAGTACTGTATCAATAGCTATACAATGATCTAAAACATATAACCAATCACGAACATTATTACCTTTTCCATATACTGGTAAGTTTTCTCCGGCTTTTGCTTTTTTAATCATAAGTGGTATTAATTTTTCTTCATGTTGATTTGGTCCATAATTATTAGAACATCTAGTTATACAAACATTCATATTGAAAGTTTCACCATAAGCTCTTACAACTAAATCAGAACCAGCTTTTGAAGCACTATATGGACTGTTTGGAGCAAGTGGTAATGTTTCTACAAAAAATCCATTATCTCCAAGTGTTCCATAAACTTCATCAGTTGAAACGTGTACAAATCTGTTTGGTGAACCTTCTCCCCAAACTTGTCTACAAGCTTCTATTAATGTGTTTGTTCCCATTACATTATTTTCAGTAAATGTAAGTGGTCTTTTTATACTGTTATCAACATGAGATTCAGCAGCAAAATGTACTACAGCATCTATATTGTATTTCTTTAAAGTTTCTACATCTTTTTCTAAGTCGCAAATATCTTCTTTTACAAACTCATATTTACCTTCAGAAGGTGCAAGATTTTCCATATTTGCAGCATAAGTCATTTTGTCATATACTACATATGTGTATTTATCTCCATATTTTTCTACCATATGATTTACAAAGTTAGAACCTATAAAACCAGCTCCACCTGTTACTAAAATATTTTTCATTTTAAATTTCCTCCAATATATTTAAATTATTTATTTAAATCTTTAAGCATAGGCCATTTTTGATCTTTATCTGATAAAAGTATTTCACTATCAACTTCTGGCCATTTTATGCCAACATCTGGATCATTCCAAATAAGTCCACCTTCAGCTGCTTTGTTATATATGTCTGTACATTTGTATGTAAATTCAGCTTCATCAGTTAATACTAAAAATCCATGTGCAAAACCTGTAGGTATCATAAACATTTTTTTGTTTTCTTCAGAAAGGATAACACCTTCCCAATTACCATAAGTTTTACTACCTTTTCTCATATCAACACATACATCAAAAACTGATCCGTTAATAACACGAACAAGTTTTCCTTGTGAGTTTTCAGTTTGAAAATGTAATCCTCTTAAAACACCTTTTTTAGATTTTGATTGATTATCTTGTACAAACTTTGTAGTAATACCTATTTCAGCAAATTCAGTCTCACTGTATGTTTCCATAAAGTATCCTCTTTCATCACCAAAAACTGTAGGTTCAATTATATAAACACCCTCAATACTAGTTTCTATTTTCTTAAATTTACTCATATTATTTTTCTCCAATTATCTTTTTAATATATTTACCATACTCTGTTTTTGCATATTTTTGAGCAAGTTTTGAAACTGTTTCTTTATCTATCCAATTGTTTGTGTAAGCAATTTCTTCTAAACAAGCAATTTGGGTACCTTGTCTAAGCTCAATAGCTTTAACAAAATCAGCAGCATCAGCAAGTCTATCTGGTGTACCAGTATCAAACCATGCATAACCTCTACCAAGAGTTAATACTTTTAAGTTTCCTCTTTGCATGTATACTTTATTTATATCAGTTATTTCAATTTCACCTCTAGCACTAGGTTTTATATTTTTAGCTATTTCTACTACTGAATTATCATAAAAATATAATCCTGGAACTGCTAAATTAGATTTTGGCTCTGTTGGTTTTTCTTCAATTGATATAGCGTTACCGTTTTTATCCATCTCAACAACACCATAAGAAGTAGGATCAGATACTTCGTATCCGAATATAACTCCACCATCTGTGATTTTGCTAGCGTTTTGTAACATATCTTCAAGTCCTGGACCATAAATCATATTATCTCCAAGTATTAAAGATACTGTATCTTTTCCAATGAATTCTGCACCAATTATAAATGCATCAGCAAGTCCTACTGGTTTTTCTTGAATTTTGTATGAAATTTTCATTCCAAACGCATCACCATTACCAAGTAAAAGTTCAAACATTCCAATGTGTGCTGGAGTAGAAATTATTAAAACTTCATTTATACCAGCTAACATAAGTGTAGATAAAGGATAATAAATCATTGGTTTATCATATACTGGTAATAATTGTTTTGATATTGCAAGTGTTATAGGATAAAGCCTTGTTCCGCTTCCTCCTGCTAAAATAATACCTTTCATTATTTATTCTCCTCCTTTAAATATTTTTTTAAAACTTCAATATAGTTTGCTGGATATATTCCTATATTGTGTAGTTTTTCTTTAGATAATTTAGAGTTAAATGGTCTTTTAGTTGCTGTTGGATATGCATCTGAATTCACTGGCTTTACAGGTATATCAATATTACTAAGTTCAAATATAGTTTTAGCAAAATCATACCAAGTAGTAAATCCTTCATTTGTAGAATGATATATACCATACTCTGGCTCTTTTATTAAAATTTGTTCCATTATCTCACAAAGAGTTGTTGTTGAAGTTGGAGTTCCATGTTGATCACATACAACATTTAAGAACTCTTTTTCTTTTGATAGTCTAAGCATTGTTCTAACAAAGTTATTACCTTGACCATATAACCAAGCTGTTCTTAAAATATAATATTTATTTGCTGTAGCGGCATTTTGCTCACCTAAAAGTTTAGTTTTACCATATGCACTTACAGGACATGGTAACATGTCTTCTGTATATGCTTGATCTACTGGTAATTCTCCGTCAAATACGTAATCTGTACCTATTTGAATAAGAGTTGCATCTACTAAATTAGCTGCCTCTGCAATGTTTCCTACTGCAAGACCATTAACTGCATTTGCAAGTTCAAAATGTGTTTCACAACCATCAACATTTGTATATGCTGCACAGTTTATTATAAAGTATGGTTTAATTTCTTTTACTCTATTGCAAACTGCCTCTTTATCACATATGTCTAAAGTTTGTAGCGTAGTTCCTGTAACTTCATACTCTTCGTTAGTTGAAAGTCTTGATGCAAGCTCTGATCCAAGCATACCATCTTGACCAATAATTAATATTTTTTTCATTAAATAAATTCCACCCTTCAATTTTACATTTATATACTATTTTAACAAACTTATAAATTCTTCTTTAAGCTCTTCAGCTCTTTTTTGTGTTATAGCTTCAAATCTTGCTGTAATATCTGGTCCTGTATTAGATGCTCTAACTAAAGCCCATCCATCAACAAATTCAGCTCTTACTCCATCAATAGTGTTTATATTATACCCTTTGTTTTCACAATATACTTTTATTTTTTCGATTTCTTTGAATTTTTCACCATCAGTAGATTTAATTTTAATTTCTGGTGTTGAATAATATTTGTTAATACCTTCTAATAATTGACTTACTGTTTTATCAGTTTTAGATAATATTTCTATTAATCTTAAACCTGCATAAATACCATCATCTATATTAGGCCATTTATCATTGAAAAATACATGTCCTGAAAGTTCAGTTCCAAAGCTAAATTTATCTTGTTTCATTTTAGCTTTCATGTATGAATTACCTGTTCTATAACATACAGGTGTTCCACCTAGTTTTATTATTTCATCTGGCAGAGCTTTTGTACATTTAACATCAAATAATATTGCTTTGTTGTTTAATGTAGCCATTAAATCTCTACATATAATTATAGCATATAAATCTATATATACCATATTTCCTTTTTCGTCTATTATACCAACTCTATCTCCATCGCCATCTAAACCAATACCTAAATCTGCATGATTTTCTAGTACTGCTTTTTTCAAATCTTTATTGTTTTCTTCAACACTAGGATCTGGATGATGATTTGGGAAGTTTGCATCAGATTCCATATATAACGGAATAAGTTCTACTCCCATCATTTCAAAAGCTTCTTTTGCTATAATACTTGTAGTACCGTTAGCACAATCAACTACTGCTTTTATTTTTTTATTACCTAAACTAATAGATTTTCTTATTAGTTCTAAATATCTTTCTCTTATATCATCAGTTGAAATACTGCCACTACCTTTTTTAAAGTTTCCAGCTTCAACAAATCTTCTAAAGTCTTGTATAAGTTCACCGCATGCATTTCCATAATCATCAAAAGCCATTTTAAATCCATTGTATTCTTTTGGATTATGACTTGCTGTTAACATTATACCTGGATCTAATTTTAATTCCTTTTGAGCAAAATAATACATTGAAGTTGTAACCAACCCTATAAATGTAACATCTACTCCTGTTTCTGTTATACCCTTAATCAAAGCATCAGTTAAACTAATACCTGACTTTCTATTATCACGACCAACTACACATCTTGTGTATCCTTTATCTTGTATGTACGAGCCAAACCCTAGACCAATTGTATATGCTACGCTTTCGTCTAAATCTACTCCATATATGGCACGAATATCGTAACCTCTATATATTTGTGGATTGATGTTTTTATTTACTTCTAAACCCATTTAAATCACTCCTCAAGTTATTATATCATAAAAGAAAAACAATTTCAAACTTTTTTAAAAATTTCAAAATTTTTGGGGAAATTTAGGAATTACAACATATACTATATATTATATACTTTAAAAAAATTAGGCAATAACTTGACTTTTTTATAGTTATGTATTAAAATATAAATAAGTTGGTACTTACTTTGAAGGAGTGAATAGAAAAGTAATACACAATTAGCGCATGATTAACATTAAATTGTTAATGACGAGGATTAGTAGTTATCGAATTATATCAGCGGATTCTACTACGGTGGATATTTCTATCGTTATACATATTACAAAGAAGTAAAATTACAGATTACTTTTAAAAAATATGTAAATACTAAAGTATATAATATATGTAGGTTATATATCTACTAATTATTATTTATGCTTTGTATTTGAAGGGGGAAATAAATAATGTGTGGAATAATAGGTTATGCAGGTACAAAAAACTTAGATAAAGTTTTAATATCAGGACTTAAAAAATTAGAATATAGAGGCTATGATTCAGCAGGTATTGCTGTTCAAACAAAAGATAATAACTTAGAAGTAATAAGATCAGTAGGTAAAATATCACACTTAGAAGAAAAAGTTAATAAATCAAAAGTACAATTTGGCAACGTTGGTATTGGTCATACTAGATGGGCAACACATGGTATTCCTAATGAAACTAATGCTCACCCACATACAAGTGGAAAAGTGACTATTGTACATAATGGTATTATTGAAAATTATACTAATATAAAAGAAGACTTGCAAAGTAAAGGTGTTACTTTTAATTCAGATACTGATACAGAAGTTGCTTGTGCATATATAAATTATGTATATGAAACAGAAAAGGATAAAATAAAATGTATACAAACAGCTTGTGAACATTTCAGAGGATCTTATGCTTTTGCAATTATTTTTGATGATGATTTGGATAGTATATATGTTACAAGACGTGATAGTCCATTAGTTATAGGAATAGGCGACAAAGAAAATTATGTGTCTTCTGACGTATCTGCCTTTTTAAGTTATACTAAAAACTATATATTACTAGAACATAATGAATTTGCAAAAGTAACTAGTGATAGTGTTTTGATATATAATGATAATGGAGAATTATTAAACAAAAAAATTAATATAGCAACTTGGAGTGATACTCAATATGAAAAAAACGGATATGAACATTTTATGCTTAAAGAAATATATGAAGAACCAGTAGTTCTTAAAAATATATTTGATAGATACTTAAATGATACTTCATATTTACAAGATGTAGATTTATCTATATATAACAATATACATATAGTAGCTTGTGGAAGTGCAATGCATGCAGGACTTGTAGGTAGATATTTATTTGAAACTTATGCAAATATACCAGTTACTGTAGATGTTGCTTCTGAATATAGATACAAAAATCAAATAATAACAGATAAAACACTAGTTATAATTGTTTCTCAATCTGGTGAAACTGCTGATACTTTAGCAGCTTTAAGAGTAGCTAAATCAAAAGGTGCTACTGTACTTGCTATAGTAAATGTTTTAGGATCTACCATTGCGAGAGAAGCTAATATTGTAATATATGCATATGCTGGACCTGAAATAGCTGTTGCAACTACAAAGGGATATACATCTCAAGTTGCTATACTGTCTACTTTAGCATTTGAAATTGGAAGAAAACATATGACATTAGACGAAACAAATAGAATAGTAAATGAAATGAAAAATATACAAGGCGTTTTAGATTATGTTTTACTTAAAACAGATGAATACAAAGAAATTGCAAAAAGTATATGCAAAAAGGAACATCTCTTCTTTATAGGTAGAGGAATTGATTACAGTATGTGTATGGAAGGATCTCTTAAACTAAAAGAAATATCATATATGCATAGTGAAGCATATCCTGCAGGTGAACTTAAACATGGTACAATATCTTTAGTTGAAAAGAAAACACCAATTATAGCTATTGCAACAAATAAAGATTTATTTGAAAAAACAATTAGTAATATAAAAGAAACTAAAGCAAGAGGAGCATTCGTTATATTTATAACAAATGAAGAATTAGATACTGCTGGTGATTTCTACGATATTAAGTTAGTACTACCAACTAGTACAGATTTTCTTCAATCACTTTCAGTAGTAACTGCTCTACAACTTATATCATACTATACAGCAAAAAACAGAAAATGTGATATAGATAAACCTAAGAATTTAGCTAAATCAGTAACTGTTGAATAAATAAAATATAAAATACAAAAAGCACTAAATAAATTTATTTAGTGCCTTTTTATGTGTAATTTAAATTTACTTTATTATCTCTTCTTAATACTATATATATTTTAAGTATCGTACTTTTTCTAGTGTAGTTTCATTGGTAAGTGCTACAATATATAAAGTGCAACACGGAAGGAAAAGTCATGGTAAGAGCTAGTATCATTACTGGATAGGCGATAAGAAGCTGGACAATTACTACTATAGAAGCTGCCCCCGCGAAGGATACGATGAGAACTAAAATAACTATAAATTTCATTTGTCCATTCCCATGCATTTCCCGCTAAATCATATATGTTTTTTGCTTTCCAATTTTCGCTATATCCTGATATTTGTAAGACACCATTTCCTACATTCGCAGGTGATATTGAATCAAAGTAATTTCCCCATGCTCTACTATCTATTACACTTTTAGTTGAGTTTTGTATCCATTTCATTGCTGTATCCCTCTGTGCTCCATTTATTAGATTTGTTCCTACTTTTGCCAAATCATATCCATAGCTTGTATCCATATTTTGTGCATATGTTTTTGAATCTGCATAGTTTATATTGTTCCACAAGTAACCGTTATATGTTGCATTTCTTGTTAATGACCAATCTATATAAGTCTTATTTAAACTCTTTTTACTTGCTACTCTTATACTTCCACCGTTATAGTCAAACATCGATTCATACCTTGCTATATAGAATCCTTTATATGTTGTAGTTATATTAGCTACATTAAATTCTACTGGTAATGTATCATCTGATATACTAACATCATTATATGCTATTCCTAATGTACACCATTTAGCATATGTTACAGTTGTACCATTTACTGGTACCCATACAAATTGATTTCCATTTGCATCTTCTATTACTAAGCCTTCATCCCAATCTGTTGGCCACACAGTTCCATCATTTATTGCTTTAAATCCTTTTGGTATTATCGGATTATTGTATGAAGCTGCTTGTCCATTTATTGTTGTATTTGCTGTTGCTATTACATCTACTCCTAATCCTGTAGGTGTAGCTGTTCCATTTTCTACTCCTATTTGTGTAAGCCAGTTCTTTTCTGTTTCATCTGAACCTACATATAATAATTTACTATCTCTTATTTCAAATTTTTTAGCATCTGCTACTGTTATACTAGTTATATATTCTTTTATTGTTCCCGCACCATTTCCATTTCCATCCCATACACTCTTATCAAATGTACTTTGCTCAAATGATGGATATAGTAAATATTCTTTTGATATTGCTAGTACAAGTTCTGATTTGTACTCACCAACATTTGTTTTAAATGAAGCTTCTCTAGCTTGTGCTATTGGATTGTTAGTTGCTAAACTTAGTATTACTGCTCCTGCTAATATTATTATAACTATTATTGTTATAACTAGTACTATTAAAGAAATACCCACTTTTTCTTTTGTTTTCATATTTTACCCCAGTTTTCTATTAATAAATACAATATTTTAAGTTAAATCAATTAATATTTTAATTGTATAACATATGTCGTTTTTTGTCAATAATTCTTGTATATATGTTGCAATAATTGTACGATTTAGACTAACACTCACACATATGTAATATACATGATATATTTGATGTTAAGTGAGCTATAACCTAATATTTTATTCATTTTATGATTTCTATAAAAACAAAAAAGCACTAAATAAAAATTATTTAGTGCTTTTTTATGCGTAGCTTGAACTAACTTTAACATTTGTTTTAGTTACTCCATCTATTCAATTGTCTGGAATATCATTTGGAATATTTAAGTTTTGTTTCGTTTCTAGTGTGGTTTCAGTGGAAAGTAGCTACAATATATAAAGCACTGTACGGAAAGAAACGGAGCCAATGTAAGTACCACCGTCGTAGCTACGATAAGCAGCTGCGATAGGATTACCACTATTGTTGTAGCTGCTTGAGCGAATGACACGGTTAGAGCTATAATTTTCATTAGTCCATTCCCCTGCGTTTCCCGCTAAATCATATATGTTTTTTGCTTTCCAATTATTGCTATATCCAGATATTTGCAAAATACCATTTTCTACATTTGCAGGTGCTACTGAATTAGAATAATTTCCCCATGCTCTACTATCTGTTGTCACATTTATAGTGGGAATTGAATTTTGTATCCATTTCATTGCTGTATCCCACTGTGTTCCAGTTATTAAATTTGTCCCCACTTTAGTCAGATCATATCCATAACTTGTTGCCATATTTTGTGCATACGTTTTTGAATCTGTATAATTTACACAGTTCCATAGATATCCATTATATGTTGCATTTCTTGTTGTGTGCCAATATGAAGTTATCTTATTTATACTCTTTTTACTTGCTGCTCTTATACTTCCACCATTATAGTCAAACATTGCTTCATATCTTGCTATATAAAATCCTTTATATTTTGTAGTTATATTAGTCTCGCTGAATCCTGTTGGAAGTGTATCATCTGTTGTACTCATAAATGATATTCCTGTTGTACACCATTTTTCATATTTAACATTTGTTCCATCTACTGGTACCCATACAAACTGGTTTCCTGCTACATCTTCTATTACTAGTCCTAAATTCCAATCTGTTGGCCATATTGCTCCATCATCTACTGCTTTAAATCCTTTTGGTATTATGGGATTGTTATATGAAGGTGGTTGTGCATTTACTGTTGCATTTTCTGTTGCTATTACATTTATACCTAATGGGGTTCCTACTCCTACTTGTATAAGCCAATTTTTTTCTAGTGAATCTGATCCTACATACACTAATTTACTATTTTGTATTACAAATTTTTTAGCATCTGCTAGTGTCATACTAGTTATATATTCTTTTACAGTTTCTGAGGTAGTACTAATTCCATCCCATATATCCGCATCAAATGTACTTGTATCAAATGGAGTAAATAGTAAATATTTATTTGATAACACTAGTGCAAGTTCTGAATTATATTCTCCTACATTTGTTTTAAATGTAGCTTCTCTAGATTGTGCTATTGGATTATTACTTGATAGACTAAGTATAACTGAACCTGCTAATATTATTATAACTATTATTGTTATTACTAATACTATTAATGAAATACCACTTTTTTCTTTTCTATTCATATTTTCTTACCTCATATTTTTTTTGAATAAATACTATAATTTTAAGATAAATTAATTATGTGCTATTGTAATATAGTTTCAGTGTTCAGTGCTACAATATATAAAGTGCAGCACGAAAGCCTACGCCATTGTTAACACCAGTAGCACTATCATTGTAACGACAAGTAGCTGGACCAGTACTACCACTAATAGAGCATACACCTCCGCGATAAACACGGCTAGAGTTGTATATTTCATTTGTCCATTCCCATGTATTTCCTGCTAAATCATATATGTTTTTTGCTTTCCAACTGTTGTTATATCCAGATATTTGTATGCTACCATTCCCTACATTTGCAGGTGCTATTGAATCTCCATGATTTCCCCATGCTCTACTGTCTGTTACACTAATTGTACCTGTATTTTGTATCCACTTCATTGTTGTATCCCACTGTGCTCCAGTTATTAAATTTGTTCCTACTTTTGATGTATCATATCCGTAACTTGTTGCCATATTTTCTGAATATGTTTTTGAATCTGTATAGTTTACAAAGTTAAATAAGTATCCTGTATGAAGACTATCTCTAACCCAGTTTGAAATTGTCTTATTTGTACTTTTTTTGCTTGCTACTCTTATACTTCCACCATTATAGTCAAACATTGATTCATATCTTGCTATATAAAAGCCTTTATATTTTGTAGTTATATTAGTCTCGCTGAATCCCGTAGGCAATGTATCATCTGTTGTACTTGTATATGATATATTTGTTGTACACCATTTAGCATAAGTTACGGTTGTACCATTTACAGGCACCCATACAAACTGATTACCTGATATATCTTCTATTACTAAACCTTCATCCCAATCTGTTGGCCATGTCGTTACATCATTTATTGCTTTAAATCCTTTTGGCACAATTGGATTGTTATATGAAGCTGCTTGTCCATTTATTGTTGAATTTGCTGTTGCTATTACATTTATCACTACTGTTGATGGTAGTGTTGTACTACTATTAGCTATTCCTAATTGCGATAGCCAATCTTTTTCAGTTTGCTCTGATCCTACATATACTAATTTACTGTCTTGTATTACAAATTTTTTAGCATCAGCTACTGTTATACTAGTTATATATTGTTTTATTGTTCCTGAAGTATCACTAATTCCATCCCATATACCCTTATCAAATATACTTGAATCAAATGATGGATATAATAAATATTCTTTTGATATTGCTAGTGCAAGTTCTGATTTGTATTCACCAACATTCGTTTTAAATGTAGCTTCTTTAGCTTGTGCTATTGGATTGTTACTTGATAGACTGAGTATTACAGATCCTGCTAAGATTATTATAACTATTATTGTTATAACTAATACTATTAATGATATTCCTGATTTTATACTTTTATTATTCATATTTTCTTACCTCATATTTTCTTTTTAATAAATACCGTTATTTTAATATAATTTAATTAACAGTTTAATTATATTATGTTTTGTTATTTTTATCAATAGTCTTTGTATATATGTTGTAATAATTGTACAGTTTAGACTAATATTTACATATATGTAATATACATGATATAATTGAGGTTACGTGAGCTATAACCTAATATTTTAATTTACACAATTTATTAATATTGTAGTTTTTTAAAAGCAAAAAAAGCACTAAATAAAAGTTATTTAGTGCTTTTTCATGCGTAGCTTGAACTTACTTTAACATTTGTTTTAATTACTCTGTCTATCCAATTGTCTGTAATATTATCTGGAATATTTAAATTACCAAAACCAATTCCTAAATCTATTCCATTTTTTCCTAGTCCATGATAATCAGTTCCACCAGACATAAGCAAATTGTGTTCCTTACAATAGTTAATTAGAAATTTATTTTGTTCATCTGTAAAATGACTATAATAACATTCAATTCCATCTATATCATGATTATTAGTAAGATCTTCTAGAATCATCTTTGAATTCTCTCCATAAATATATATATGTGGAACAAATACTAAACCACCGGCCTCTTTAATTAAGTTTATAATTGAATCACAATCAGGTAACAAGTCATCATTTGATATATAAAAATCACTACATGGATTTGACATATATTTTCTAAAGAATGAAGTACTATCCTCCCATGCTCTATCATTTAATATAAACTTTCTATTTTCTTCAAAACTAGTTATATGTTCATGTAAATAAGTAGTAGCATATTTATAACTATCATCATAGTTTTCTATGATATCCTTATCAACTCTAAGACCAAGTTTCAAGCAATTTTTGTGTAATCTCTTCATTATAGTAAAATCATTTTCTACTTTAGCAGTATATATTTCATCTACTTTTTTATTTATATATGCTATGTCTACTCCATATCCTAGTAATTCTATAGGCACTCCTTTTACAACTGTTTTAAGTTCTACTCCATTTATTAATTTTCCTGTATAATAGTCAGATATGTTTATATTAGCAATTTTCTCATAAAAGTTACAATTATCGTGATCTGTTATTGATAGAATTTTTATATTTCTTAATTCTGCTTTTTTAAATATATCTACAAAATCATCTGTTCCATCAGAATATATACTGTGTACATGTAAATCTATCATTATATTTCCTTTCTATTCAAATTGGTTAAGCTCCGTGAGTTATACAATCTAAAAATGCTTGTCCGAAATTATCAAAATCTTTTATGTATTCGTCTTTTAAAGACAGTGAGAAAACTTTATTTGTGTCAGATAAAATTATATATTTTGTAGCGACAATACATGCAAACGGTATTTTTATATACCTTTTTTTGTTTAATTTCGAACATTCTTTGCACATAAACTCGTTATTTATATAATCATAATATACTTCTTCTTCTGCCTCTTTAAAATTACATCCACATCTATTGCAATTTGTTATCTGTGGTGAATATCCAAGTAAGCAAAGTAACTTTATTCTAAATATGTTTACAACTAAAATATTGTTTTTATCTATATTTTCAATTACATATAACGCATTTAAAAATAACTTTAAAATATTAGCAGTATTAACATTCTCATCTGTAAGTGATATAATTGACTTCGTAAGTGGGAATACTAAACTTAATTTATCAAAATCGATTTTCAAATGATAAAACATAGAGATACTAGAGGCAGAATTTACATGATAAAAAGTGCTTCCTTTAAACAATATGAATTCGCTATAAACTAAATATTGTGATGATGCTAGTATTGAACTGCTAGTTCTTTTAGCACCTTTTGCCATACAAGTTATAGTACCAATCTCATCGGTAAGTACTGTTATAATTTTATCATAATCGCTGTATGCTACTTCCTTTATTACTATACCTTTGAGCTTAATAAGTTTCAATACTAACACATCCCACTAATTATTCGTTTATATTATTTGTCTTGTTTTTTAAATCAACTATTTTTTTGTATTCTAAAAAACTTTCAATATTTCCTGTCTTTAAAAAGTTGATCCATGCTATATTTTCATACATATTTATCACCTAGTAATAGTTTATGTAATTAACATATCTATATACTAGAGAACATATTAATTTCTATATTATTTGTCCGTATTTCTAAATTTGACATTTTTCAAATAATTTTCATTTTGAGTCCAATTTTCTCTTACTTTAACCCATAATTTTAGGTTTATTTTTGTATCTAGAGTTTTTTCTAAATCAAGTTTACTAATATTTGTAAGATGTCTAAGTGTGCTACCATCTTTACCAATAACCATAGGTTTATATGTATCTTTATTACAAATTATATTTGCAACAATGCTATACACTAAATCTCCATTTATATTAGTAATTTCTTTAAAGGTATCAACTTCTACAGTAATACCATGAGGAACTTCTTCATTTAAGTTATTAAGTATTTTCTCACGTATACATTCTTCAGCTATTTCACGTTCTGTCATGTCAGTAAATTCATCACTACCAAATAATGCTTCGCCTTCTTCTAAGTTATCTTCAATTATTTTAACTAAAACATCTAAACCATCTTCTTTATATACTGATATTGGTACAATAGCTATAAATTCAAAATCTAATTTTTGTACATAATTATTATACATTTCAATAATTCTAAGAATTTCTTCTTTTTTTATTCTATCAATTTTATTTATACAAAGAATAACTTTTTTATTTAATTTAACTATATCTTTTATAACTCGCTCTGCTGCTTCATCTATTCTAGTATGAGTACAGTCAACAAGATATACAATTAAATTAGTTTCATTAACTGCATTTGTTACACCTTTCATCATATATTCTCCAAGTTTATGTTTTGGAGTATGTACTCCTGGTGTATCAACAAAAACAATTTGAGATGTTTCTGATGTAACGATTCCTTTTATATTATATCTTGTTGTTTGTGGTTTAGGAGTTGCGATTGCAACTTTATATCCTACTAGCTTATTTATTAGTGTAGATTTACCTGCATTAGGTTTTCCTACTACACCTACGTATCCTGATTTAAACATTTATCTGCTCCTTCTTTAACAATTATATATATTTAAACATATTATACTGTATGATAATACATCTGATATTTCGAGGTGATTTTTTTGAATAATAATTGTTGTTATACATTTGCTATAAAACAACTAACATGTCAAGGTGATGTTTCTAAAAGACTTGATAATGCATTTACAAACATACCGCTTGGTACTGATATTCAACTTAGTTTTGGATATATTTTAACATTCATAGGTGGAACAAGTAAAAATGCCACTATAATGCTTTCTAATCCGATATTTATACCTAATATTAATTTCAATATTTTAAACGAAAGTTATAAAATATTTGATTTACCATGTGAATGTGGATTTTTTAGATTATCTATTGCTGCTAGACTCACTCCTTGTGAAACTAGTTGTAGTGTAAGTTAAAAAGGATGTGAATATATATGAATAATTTTATAGTTACTTTAAACATAAAGGATGAATGTTGCACTAAGTGCAGCACTAATACAATAGAAAAAGAAGTTATAATTAGATCAACTAGTCAAACAATAGACTTACAAGGATGTTACATATTAAATGTTATAGATGTAGGTCCAGATTTTTGTAGAGTTATAATTCAAAATGGTGTTCGTATTTTCATACGTAATATTTTTACTACTTTTGCTTTGCAACTAAGTTTGCCTGCTGAATGTAATAACCAACACGTACTTACTATAACTGCTCAAATTACTGCAGTATAATACCATGAAAAGTTGTAGTGAAAACATTAACGGCTTTAGTTTTATATTGCATTCAACGCTAGTTTCATTTATACTTGCTAATAATTTGGAACCTGCTGAGCAAGCAATGCTCGGCGTTTTTTTAGCTGACATTGGATCTAATTTATTATCAATATCAGCATATAATAAATATGTTGAAGACAAGTGTGAAAATGACACTAGTGATACTGATGAAACTAATACTACAACTAAGTCACCAATTAAAAAAAAATATAAAATACCAATTAAACCAATATATAAGCCACCAATTATTTAGTTAGTTACTGGCTTCTTAAATTCATTAATTTGTCTTTTTGCTTCATTTTGTAAAATTATATCACGTTTATCATAGATTTTTTTACCTTTACATACACAAAGTTCTACTTTAAACCATCTACGTTTCATATATATTTTACTAGGTACTAATGTGTATCCACCTTGTTTAATAAATCCAATCATCTTTAATATTTCTAATTTGTGCAGTAGAAGTTTTCTATCTTGCTTTTCAGGTACATTATTTATATTACCCATTTCATAATGACCAATGTGCATATTTTTAAGAATTACTTCACCACCATTTATTAGAGCAAAACTATTCTTTAAATTACATCTTGCATCTCTAATCGATTTTACTTCTGTACCCGTTAGTTCAATACCACATTCTATTCTTTCAAGTATTTCATATTTATGTGTAATTTCTCTATTATTTATACATATCCATGGATCTTTTTTTTCTACCATATTAACCTCACCTACTTATTTACAAATTGACATTTAGCTATTTTAGTAACTCCACATGAACTACATGATATAGAACATTTTGGTGTTGTTACTCCTTCTAGTGACTTGATATATTCTCTTTTCAAAAACTCTTTATCAACGCCACAAAATATATTATCCCAGCAAAATTCTGCATCCAAATCATATTGTTTATTTGCATAATCTTCTATTTTAATATTTTCTTTTTCTAAAGCTTTGTTCCAAACAGATACGTTAAAACATTCATCCCAGCTATCAAATCTTGCACCTAATCTCCAAGCAGAATATATAACTTTAGCTACTTTTTCATCTCCCTTTGCAATTAATGCTTCTAATCTACTAACTAAAGGATTATGCCAACTGTATTTGATATTTTTTTTACTTAACTTATCTTTTAAAAATTGTTGTTTTAATTCAATTTTTTCTATTGTAGCTTGACCACACCATTCAAAAGGTGTATGTGATTTAGGTACAAATGTAGAAGTACTAACAGTTAATAGTAACTTACCTTTTCTATTTTCTTTAGGCAATTTATAATATTCATCAACTATTTTATTACACAATTCAACTATCGCATTTAAATCGGTATAATCTTCTGTTGGTAGTCCTATCATAAAATATAATTTTAGTGTTGTATAGCCATTTTCAAAAGCAAGTCTTGAAGATTCTAAAATATCACTTTCAGTTATATTTTTATTTATAACATCTCTTAATCTTTGGCTACCAGCTTCTGGAGCAAATGTTAAAGAACTCTTTCTTACAGATTGTATCTTCTTTATTATATCAACATTCATAGAATCAATTCTAAGAGACGGTAGTGATAAACTAACTCTTTTATCTTTTCCAAATTCAAGTAATTTATCAGCAAGTTCTAAAAAATCAGGATAATCACTTGTACTAAGTGAAAACAAACTTATTTCATTATGACCTGTAGATTGAATATTGCAACTAGCTATTTCTAGTAATTTATCTACAGATTTTTCTCTTACTGGTCTATATATATATCCCGCTTGACAAAATCTACATCCTCTTGAACATCCTCTAAATACTTCTAAAGATATTCTGTCTTGAGTAATTTCAGTACTTGGAACTATAGGTTTAAGTGGAAAAGCCACATTGTTTAAATCCTGTACTACTATTTTATTTATAGTATCATCTTTAGTATGAATTGACGGTATAAATATACCTTGAATATCTTTTATACTTTCTAAATAATTTCTTTTAGGTAATTTATTTTTTTTCCACTCTGCATATTTATCCATAAGTATGTTTACAACTTCTTCACCATCTCCAATTACAAATATATCTATAAAAGGTGCCAATGGATAAGGGTTAGCAGTGCAAGGTCCACCAGCGATTACAAATGGAAATCTTATTTGCCTATCTTTACTATATAACGGTACATTTGATAAATCTAACATATTTAAAATATTAGTATAACTCATTTCGTATTGCAATGTAAATCCTATAAAATCAAAAGTATCAATAGAATCTTTAGATTCCAATCCATAAAGTTTTACTTTCTTCTTTTTCATTAAATCTTCAAAATCTTTCCAAGGTGCAAATACTCGTTCGCACCAAGTGTCGCGTCTTTTGTTTAATATATCATAAAGTATTTTTATTCCTAGATTAGACATACCAATATCATATATATCAGGGAAGCACATAGCAAATCTTATATCAATTTCTTGCTTATTTTTGAGTATTTGATTATATTCATTACCTACATATCTTGCAGGTTTCATAATCTTTCTCAAGTCATAACTGTTTAATTTCAGCATAATATTCCCTTTCAATTTATTTTGGAGTTGTTATTTCTTCTTTTTTAAAATCTTTACCACATAATATAACTCTATCTATAACTTGTTTAAGGTTATCAGCTGTAATATTATTACTTATTACACTACTACTTACAAAGTTATCTGAAATACGTGTTAGAATATCTGACAAATTAACATACATATATTCAACATCTTCAAATGAATTAATATTTAAATTATTTAAATTATTTGAGTTCTTTATTTCAGTTATATTTATTTTTGCATTCTCAGTTAGAAAAACATTTTCTTTATTTGAAAATGCTATATATATTTGTAACAATTTATCTACTGTTTCTTTGGAATCTAATTTAACTTTGATTTCAGTTTGCCCTTCAACAGGTACATTAGCTAAAGCATTTGCAGTAATTTGAGCTAAAATTTCATTTACTTTTACTACATCTTTTTTCATATTTTCAATAATACCTACAGAAGCAGTTTTATATACTTGTTCATATTGTTCTTCATTAGCTATACTAGATTGTGCAGTAGTAGTTTCTAATGTGTTTTCCACTACAGGTGTATTATCAACTGTTTGCCCAACAATCTTTATTTTTGAATTATCAATATAACTTTGTAAATAAGTTATTTCAGCATTCATTTTTAAATTAATTAAATATGCAGCTTTTTCTAAATTAATATTATTTGTTACTTCTAAATATTTTTTATTAACATTAAATCTAAATAGTTTTATATCTTCATTTGCCTTTAATATATTTTTATAAGATTCATCCAAACTTGTTTGACTAATAAGTACACTTTTAACTTTAGATTTGATTAATATCATATCTTCTTTATATTTGTACAAAGTTTTAGTATCTTCAGTTATATCATTTTCAGTTGTTGCTTTAATATATGATAATTCATTTAAAGATAAGTTTAAATTTTCTTCGGATTCCTTAATCTCTTCGTTTATACTTGATATAGTAGTATATTTCTCATTTGTAAAATATCCTAATATCATTGATGAAAGTTGCTTATCTAAAAATTTGTTTACATTTTTAGCTTGTTGTAAATAGTCTAATAATTTGAATATACAAGTTTGTGCATCAGATGAAGTCATATCTTTATTTATTTCAACATCACGCGTAATTACAACTATACTTGAAACTTCAAACGATTCTATTTTAATGCTTCTTCTGTTAACAATATTTTTTATACTGTATCCGCCTGCAACATCAATTGTTGATACACTATTTCTTATTTTAAGTTTTGAATCAATAATAGAATAGATTCCAAAATATGGAGTATCAATATTTAATCTAACTGCTGGATATTTTTCATATTCAGTTAAAGTTCTAGATAATGATATTTTTTCATCCATGTTTTTTATCTCTTTATTTATATATTCTAATATTTTTTGAATACTAGAATATTCAGCTTCAGTTACTTTTAAAATCGAACTATCTTCCGTACTCTCTTGATCAATAGCATATATTAACGTACTGTTAAATGTTATACAAATAACAGCTATAATAATAATTTTTGCAAACATATTCTTATATAACATCTTTTTCAGCTCCTAATGTATATATTATACCATATATGCGTGTATATTTCAACTAATTATATATAAAAAATAATTCAATTATCAATGTTTAGTATAAATAAAGAGAAATAAGTTTTAAGCTTATTTCTCTATTCTTTATTAGTCTCGTAAATATTCGAATCTATATACTTGATTATTTGGATTTTCTCTACCTTCCGGAACCTTTTCTAAAAACATATTTAAAGGTCTAACATACGTTTTTCCTGCATCTTTACCATATAAAGTTATATACATAACCATTTCTTCTAAAGTTTCACTATGTGTTGCCACTCCTAAAACTTTATATAGCATATCACTGCTTTTAAAGTGTCTGTATATTCCTTGTTTTAAATTTCTTTCCATATTATCTCCTTATTTAAAATCTATTCCAATAAAATGTTGCATTATTATTATCCATTAAGTTTTTTGACATAACATCTATAATTAATTGCGCTTTTTTCGATATATTACTTCCTGCAACTAAATATTCTGGTTTAGTTTTATATGTCATTATTTCAGCAAATATTTCTGCTCTATCTTCTTTTTCAGATGTTTTTGAATATTTTGTAACAAAATATGTTTCATCTTGACTAATTAAATATTTATATATATATTTATCATCTAGAGTTTGTAAACTTGAAATATATTGGAAATTTTTTGGATTAAAATTATTCCAATCTGCAAAATTGTTATTTCCGTTTATGTTTAATTTATATTCAAATATATGAAACAATTCGTGATGTAGAGATCTTTCAAAATTTTCATTGTCTCTAATATATATTTTATATTCATTTAATTTATTTCTTGATGCTAAAGCTATATTATTGTTATTAAAAGTATCTAGCAAAATTATTGTCAAATTATTTTTAACAAAAAAACTATCTGGATATTTTTCTAATACTTTCTTTATTTTTAATATATTATCATATATTTTATAATCATTTTCTTGTATATTAGCGTCAACTTTTGTAGCAGATTCACGAGAATCTTTTCCATATAAAATATTTATATTATATTTTTCTTTTATGTAATTTTCCTCAATATAATTTTTATTAGATATTTCTACATCTTCAAGTGATAAATTCTGCACTATGGCATAATTTGATGAAATAAATTTAAATCCAACTAAAAATATATTAAGTAATAACAGAAATATAATTATATCTGTTATAATGGATAGTCTTTTTCTTTCTATTTTGTTTTCTATATTAACTTCCACTTTATCCTCCGTTTACTTATCTAAATACTCAGTTTCTAATGAATTTATGTAATACTCATTATCATAAAAATTTGTACTATAAATTTCAGCATCTAATTTTTTTTCTCCATCATTTATACAAATGTTAATTTTAGATATATTAGAAAATTTTCCATATTTAGATATATTATCTAATATATTATTAACATCTTTAGCAAAATTATTCAATTCATTTGAATTTATCTCATCTACTGATTTTGTTATATCTAAAGTAATGTTATTTTTTAAATCACTATATTCTATATCAAAATTAAATTTTGTATATTTTGATAAATCAATTTCTTTTTCAAAATCCAATTTTAATAGTTTACTATTTGAAATTAACCTGCTACTTTCATATCCATCAATTATTTTATCATCATAATATACTGCAAATTTATATGTGTTATTATCTTTATTATCAATATTTTTTACATCAAACGAATAATATTTATATTTATTGAATACATATTTTCCTGCAAAAACCTCAGCATTATCACTATTTGAATAATTCAAACTTACATAGTTTTCAATTTTTTGTTTACACTTTAAATATGTATATACATTTCCATTAACATAGTTATTTAAGTATATGCCTGCTAAAGCAAGTAATACTAATGCTGTTATATCTTTAAAATTCATTTTTTTTGAACTTTTACTTTTACTATCTACAATTCTCTTTAAATACATACCTGCAACTTCACCTATTAAAATACATATAAAGCAAAACAAACTATACATTAAATTGTATTCAAAGCTATAAGTTCCTAACATGTATATTGTGCATATAGAGATTAAAAAACCAAATATGCTTGTTATAACTGGTCTATTAAAAATAATTCTACCAACAATTCCAAGTATAAATACAAATGGTAGTAATTTTATTATTATAGGTCCTGAGATATTAGTAAATATCACAACTATTGTAAGAAGTACATAAATAACACCTTCTAAATAACCAAAATATTTTTTTTTGAATTTATTCATACGACCACCTTTTCTAATTTAAATTATATAATAAAAATAAATAATTATCAAGTATTTCAGGCAAAATAACTTATAAAAAACCAGTACAAATTAATGTACTGGTTTTAATTTTAAGATACTTTATTTAACTTTACCTTCAATAGCTTGATATATGCCTCTTTAATAGATTCATGATATTTCTTGTTTATTTTCTTCATGCAACCTTCTTGAAGCATTTCAGTTTTTTCTATAATAAAGTTTCCATTTTCATTAATATTACCTATTTTCATTTCTATAGTATAATTTGAAAGTTTAGTAAATATTAATATTTTGTCTAAGCAATCAATGTTATAGTATAATGACTTTTCATCGGTAAGAATTTTTTTAGATTTACCATTGCTAGTTATAGCAGTCTTTAATATACCCATAAATATGTCTACGCTAGAACTATCTACTAATCTTACTATTCCATCAATTTTCAATATTTCCGGTTGAGATTGATCTGCGTTTATATTATTTAAACTTGCTTCTTTCTTATAGTAATTTAACGGTTGTTGCTTTTTAATTTTGATTGTTTTATTTATTTCATGTATTGGATTATTAGAAAACTTATTTTTAAGAGCTAATAAGCTCTTTTTAGATATTTTTTCTTCCTTAACAACTGTAAGTTCATTATCAACTGCAAGTTCTTTAACAGCTACAGTTTCTTCAACAACTAATGGTTCTTCGATTAAAGCAATATCTTTACATTTGTCTAACAAATAAGTTTCACAATGTTTTACGTTATCCTGTGGAAAATCCATATAATATCTTTCAATTCCAAGTCCTCTTGCTTTAAGAAGCATCTCCTTATCAAATGATAATAATTTAACTGATAATCCTTTATTTTTAAGTTTTGCACATACTGTCAAGATGTAGTAATCTTTATTTTTAAGCCAAGTAGGATCTAATTGTATGCTATCATCAGAAATTTCTACTTTTGTATCTAATTCAAGTAAAATAGTAACTATTCTTCTTGAAATAAAATTTTTGTTTGTATCTTTAGAGTTTTTGTGCAACTCTTCAATAACTGGTCCAGGTATAACTGAATTTTTGTTTTTAGTTAAAAAACTTTCAACATCTTCAAAAATTGATGAAACAAGATATGATGTATCTATTACAATAACTTCTTCTTGAATGTTATCATTGTTCTTGTTTTTTTCATTTAATTTAAGAATAGATAATATATTATTTTTAATATTTTTACTGTAATGTACATCTAAAATTTCAATCAATTTTTGTTTTCCTATTTTTAGTTTTGTTTGTATATTCTTTATTTCATAGCCTTGTTTAGCCATTCTCCGTATTTCTTGTGCTTGAGCAATAGTAAATTTATAATCGTTCATATTTTTCACTCCCCCGAAATATATTTTAGTAACTAATATTGATACGTTTTTACATTAAGGATATTTATCCCCTCTTTCACTATAAATTTGAAAATATTATACCACACGGTATGTTTAAAGTCAATGATTTACATAATATACCGTATGAACAAATTTTAATTTATACATATTTTATAATATATTTAAATTTTTGAAAAGAAAAGATGTGAATTTTCAATTGAAAATTCACATCTTTTAAATTTAGTAATTTACTTGCTATTTATCGAATAAAATGAAATCTTCTAGAATTGTCCATAAGGAATATCCATAGTTTTCATTAAATTCAATTTTAATAGTTTTTCCTTGTAAGCATTCACTCCAAGCATTTAAAAAAGCTTGTTTATACTTACTTTTAATATTTAGTAAATCTCTAAATTTGTTTTTTTCTTCTTTATTGTTGTAAATAGTATTTATTTCCTTGTTAACTTTTATAGCAATAACTTTTTCAACAAACTCGTTAGTTTCAGGACTAATTTCTTTAACTAAGCATTCTAATAGTATTTTTTCTTTTAAAGAATATAGTCTTAAAACTTTACCATCAATAATAAGAGGATTATCTCCTATTTTTGTTCCATCTTGCGTCAAAACAACTGGATTATATATTTCATTGAATGGTGTTTTCAATAACCAAAATCCATTTTCTTTTACAAAAGATATATTTGTTGGTTTTATTTTTACTGAAAATTTTAGCTTATATACTAACCTTTGTAAAAACTCTTTAGTTATTCTATTCTGATAAATTTCATCTATTTGTTCATGAATTGGTGCTACAACATTTATAATTTCTTTTTTGTCTGAATCATAGCCAATGAAATCAACAAATATTTTTTCTTCAAGGCATAAAAACACATTTAAATCGTAACATTGAAAATTAATAATATTTTCCACTTTGAAAATACCCCCTTTAAGTTATATTAATACTTAAAATATATTTTACACATGTTAATATTATATCACTATTTTACTGTTATGTCAATATATATCACGATATTGTTTACATAATATACCTAATTATTCCCCAATCTAGAATGTTGTTTTCTTTAAGTATACTATCTACGCCATCTTTGAAATAGTCCTTCATAGTTCTTTTATTCAAATTTTCAGTTAAAAAAATGTCTTTTGAATATATTTCATCCTCACCTAAGTACATTCTTATATTACCTAAATATGTACCTTTAATCATAGGGGCTGATATTTCTTTTATGAATTCTTGTTTAATATATATATTATCATACTCTTCTGTTATGATTGGATACATCATAGAATCTGCTATATTAATTTCGCAATATTCTTTTTCTCCTTTTATAATTGGAATTTTAATATACCAATTCATCATCTTAGATAAATCTTCATTTTTATATAATTCAAAAGTTTTAGCCATTAAGTCTCTAGCTGTATTGAACCTTGTATCTGTATCTGTAGCTCCTAAAACTACAGATATAATTCTAAAGTCGTTTTTAGTTCCAGAAGTAATTACACATCTTTCAGCATTATCTGTATAACCTGTTTTTACTCCATCTACATAAGCATCACTTTTAAGTAATCTATTTGTATTATTTAAACTTCTAGTAGTCTTTCCATATGTAACAGATAGACTCTTGCTATTCACTATTTCGTTTATAACATTGTTTTTTAGAGCATAACTTGTGATAAGAGCCATATCATACGCAGTGCTATAATGTCCCTCTACATCTAAGCCGTGGGCATTTTTAAAATTTGTATTCAATGCACCTATTTGTTTAGCTTTTTCAGTCATCATTTCAGCAAATCTTTCTATTGTACCACCAATATGCATACCAGTTGTATATGCAGCATCATTACCAGATGGTAGTAGCATTCCAACTAGCAGATTATATGCAGTTATTTTATCACCTCTTTTTAAGCCAAGTAAAGAGCCTCCCACATTAACAATTGAATCTGGTGTTGTAACAACTTCATTTAACTCACAATTTTCAACTAGCAATATACTAGTCATAACTTTTGTAAGGGAAGCAATACTTCTTTTCTCATTAGCATTTTTATCAAAAAGTATTCTATGTGTATTATTATCTATAACAACTGCTGCTGGTACGTTAACTTTCAAATAATTTTTTGTATTGACATACTCATTTGCATATATATTTAAACTACAAACACATACTATTAAACATAATGCTATTTTTTTAATCATATATTTACCACCTAATATTCCATATAAATTAATTGAAGATATTTTTAACTAATTAACTTTAGACATATCTTCAATCATATTCTCTATAAAAACCCCATATCCTCTTAGTGGATCATTAAGAAATACATGTGTAACAGCACCAATTAACTTACCATTTTGAATAATCGGACTACCGCTCATACCTTGTATTATTCCTCCAGTTTTATTTATTAATTTTTCGTCAGTTATTTTTATTATCATATTCTTATTGCCAGTAGAGTTAAGCAAAACTTTTTCTATTACAATTTCATACGAAGTTACAGTATCATTGTCAAGTAAAGAATATATAACTGCTTTACCCTCTTTAATACTTGATTTTGCCATTATTTCTATACTTTTTTTATCTTTAATATATTCCAAATTATACATTTTTCCAAATATACCTTTTTGTGTATTATGCGTTATCTCACCAATAATATTGCTGGTTATAGTTCCTTTTAATTCTCCAGGAACTCTATTAACTCCCTTTTTTATACTGTATATATCTGTACTAGTTATTCCACCTGATGTTATAGGTAATATATAGTTTTCTTTAGTTTCTGTTACCGCATGGCCAAGAGCTGCAAAACGCAAACTTTTTCTATCATAAAAAGTTATTGTTCCAACACCAGCGCTACTATCTTTTACCCATAATCCAAGTTTATATTCATTACTAAGTTCATCAAATATTGGAGTTATTCCTACCTCAGATATTTTATCTTTTCTCATTATTTCTAACTTCATTTCTTTTCCATCACTAATTTTTGTAAAGTTTTGAAGTTCAGCATTTGATTCTACTTTATTGCCATTTACTTTAAGTATAACATCTGCTATTTCAAGATTTACGTCTTCTCTATCTAAACCCATAATTAATACGCCAGTTGCTAAGAGTTTTATACCTACAGTTTCACCACCAATAACAATTTCCATGTTATTAATTTTTTTCTTTATATCCGTATTAATGCTGTATGCATTGACCACATCTTCATAATTTATATATGCAAAGGCAATACTAAGTACAATAATTATGCAAGAAATTACAAGTACCCTAGTTTTTCTATTTTCAAATATGTATTTTTTATTTTTTTTCATTTTTACCTCTATAAATTAACTCCAATTATTCCACCTATCAAACCAGAAATTATTCCCACTGCAATATAAATACCAGCTGTGTATGATAGACTAAAACTTAAAAATATAGCCCCAATTAAATATATAGTTAGAATTACTATTAAACCAAATACACTACCGTATATAGCTCCTTTACTTTTTAGTTTTCTATTTAAAAAAACAGAACTCAAAAATATAGATATACCAACCAAACTATATACAAATATATCTAAATACTTATCATTTATGTTAGTATATGCAAAAATAGCTGAAGTTACTAATAATAGCAATAGAATCATAACGCAACAAATAACTAAATTTAAACCAAAATATTTTAATTTATTCAAACTAATCACTCCTTGATATATTTTATTAGTTAAATCATAAAATATTCATAAAGATTTTAAAAACAAACTTTAATATGATATTTAATATGTTGTTAAAGTAAATAAAAAAAGAGTTTGCAATTAACTAATTGCAAACTCTTTAAAATATATTATATTTTATTATACCCAATCTTTATTAAATTTTATAAATATTCTTTTAACACATTCTGTAATTAATATATATGTTATCATAATTACTAGAAGGCACCATATAAATAATGAAGGCAATGGCACTAATCCTACATAAGTTCCAAACGCTGTATAAGGAATAGCAAGCCCTATAATTGTTATAACTAGTGTTGAAAATACCATTATCCACGAAGGTCTGCTTTGCAAGAAAGGTATCTTTTTTGTTCTTATTATATGAACTATTACTGTTTGTGATAACAGTCCTAATAAAAACCATCCTGATTGAAATAATGCTTGATCAGCTATTGTATTAGCTCCAATTATATACCATAAGACAGCAAATGTTACTAAATCAAAAAATGTACTAATAGGTGCAAACCAAATAATAAATTTTGATATTTCTTTTATTTCCCATTTTCTTGGAACTTTTAAGTACTCTTTATCAACGTTATCAAACGGAATTCCTATTTGTGATATATCATATAGTAAATTTTGTAATAATATATGAATAGGTAACATTGGTAAAAACGGTATAAATATACTTGCAAATAGTACACTTATCATATTACCAACATTAGAACTTGTTCCCATTTTTAAATATTTCATAATATTAGCAAATACTTTTCTTCCCTCAATTAAACCATCAGTAAGAACCATTAAACTTTTTTCAAGTAGTATTATGTCTGCTGATTCTTTTGCGATTTCTACACCACTATCAACTGATATACCAACATCCGCTTGAACTAATGCAGGTGCATCATTTATTCCGTCACCCATATATCCAATTATATGACCTTTTGTCTGTAGTGCTTTTACTATGTTTGCTTTTTGTATAGGAGAAATTTTTGAAAACAATGTTGTCTTTTCAACAACAGATAAAAATTCATTTTCTGACATACTCTCAATTTGTTTTCCTGTAAGTGAATTAGTAGTATCAATTCCAACTTGGTAACATACTTTTTTTGCTACTAATTCATTATCTCCTGTTATTACTTTTACAGCTACTCCATAACTATTCAAAGCTTTAATTGCTTCTTTTGAACTTTCTTTTGGTGGATCTAAAAAGGCAACATATCCAATTAAAATCATATCATATTCGTCTTTAACACCAAATGTTTTTATGCTATGAAAAAATTCATTTTTTTGTGCTATTGCAACTACTCTTAAACCGTTTGTATTTAATTTGTTTGCTATTTTCATTATTTCATCATGAAGTTCATTATTTATTTCTAGTACTTTACCATCAATTTCTGCAAATTTACATATAGCTAATATTTCTTCTACTGAACCTTTTGTTATTAACTGTTTTTTGCTATTTTTATCTTCAATAACTACTGACATTCTTCTTCTTATAAAATCAAAAGGTATCTCATCTACTTTTGTATAGTTATCTAATATTTCAATTAAATTATTAGTCTTTGCTTTTTCTATAATTGCCAAATCTATCAAATTTTTAAGTCCAGTTTGAAAATGACTATTTAAAAATGCATGTCTTAAAATTCTCATATCTTCATTACCATGAACATCTAAATATTCTTCAAGTACAATATGATCTTGTGTTAATGTTCCTGTTTTATCAGTACAAAGTATATCCATCGCACCTAAATTTTGAATGCTATTTAAATCTTTAACAATCGTTTTTTTCTTTGCCATTTCAATAGAGCCTTTTGCTAAATTAGATGTTACTATTACTAGCAAAAGTTCAGGTGTTATTCCTACTGCTACTGCTACTGCATATATAAATGAATCAAGTACATTTCCCTTTGTTACTATGTTTATAACAAATACTATTGGTACCATAATCATAGTTATTTTTATTAAAAGAAAAGTAATTTTTTTAATTCCTTTATCAAAAGCAGTATCACCTTTTTTTGTAACCATTGATTTTGACATTTGTCCTAAATATGTGTTTTTACCTGTTGCTATTACAATAACTAATGCTGTTCCACTAACTATACTTGTTCCCATATAGCAAATATTTTCTAATTCAAACATATCTGTTGTATCTTTTGAATTTAGCTCAAATTTTTCAATAGGTTCTGATTCACCAGTAAGTGAAGATTGACTTATAAATAAGTCTTTACTTGAAAGTACTCTTAAATCTGCTGGTATCATATCTCCTGCTGATAATTTAATTATATCACCTGCAACAATGTCAGTTAAAGATATTTCTTCTATAACTCCATCTCTCATTACAGAAATTGAATTTGAAACCAATTCTTTTAATTTTTTCATAGATTTTTTTGTTTTAAAATCTTGAATAAAATGTATAGTTCCACTAACTAAAATTATTAAACTTAATATAACTATTTTTGCATATGATTTTTCTTCAACCATTAAAACATCAGTAAATACAGATATAAATATAATGCACATAAGTATCAAACTAAATGGATCAAAAAAAGATTTAATAACAATATCATACCATTTTTCTTCATCTTCACTTTCAATTTTATTGTACCCATTTGTTTCTAGTAATTCATTTGCACGATTAATGCTATATCCAAGCTCAGTAGTACTAAAATTTTCTAGTATTTTGGCTTTATCCATTTTACTATATTCAAATATTTCTTTATTTATATTTTTCTGTACTTTTACTTGTAAATTTTTATCTTGTACCATAATTATCTCCTTCAAAATATGTATTTTATATAAAAAATATTATATATCATTTTTTATTTTATTTCAATGAAAAATACAAAAAATTACACTTTTTTTAATTTTTAATTTAGTTTTAAAAACATTATGTAAAAAATAATGCAACTTATAAATTGTTACAGCCCTAAAGGCCATATTTAATTTATAAATTGCATCATTCAATTCTCTTTATATATATTTACATTCAAGTAAAATTATATCTTTTCAATTTTTTGTTTGCTTTCTTTTTTCTTATTTACTTCTTTATTAATTTTTTGTAAATAGTCTCTACGTATAGTTGAAAAATTATTTAATAACCTTCCACTAAATACTATAACTGCTGCTAAATAAATGTCAACATTTAATTTATCACCTATAAATACTAAAAACATAGCTATTAATGCGTTACCAAAAAATCCTGATAAAAATATATTTATTCTAAATTTCTTCTCAATATTTGCACTAAATGCACCAAATACAGAATCTAAACATGCTAAAATAGCAACTGCAATATATTTAGAATATACATACGGTACTACTACATTGAGACCGGTAAGAAATCCTGCTATTATAAATCCTAATATAATTATAATTCCTGCCATATTCAGTACCTCCTACTTATCTAAAATTGCATCTTTAAAGTTTAATGCTCCATCATATTTTGATATTTTAACATCTTTTTCTCTAGTTATTTTCACGCCTATACCTATTTCACGTAGCAAATCTGCTACACCATTTTTTATATTTAATGCACTTTCTAAATATTGTGCATTACCTATAGCTCTTATAGTAAAAGGTGCGGCTACCTTTTGATAATTTACTTGTATAACTGGTCCTACACATCTAATAGCTGATGTTGCTATTATTCTCTGACCGTTAATACTAATAGCTTCTGCACCTGCTGCTTTAAGTTCATTTGCTACAGTAAGTAAATCACTATCATGTACTAAAGAATCTTGCCTTAAATCTGGTTCTAATGCTTTGTTACCATCTGTTAAAACTATAACTATACCTTCACCTTTTAAATTTTCTACACCTGATGATATTGATAGTTGCTTTAGTGTTTCACTCATTGAAGCAATAAGTTCACTATTTGTTGCTGAATTAGATTGATATTCTTCAACAACTTTTGTACTTTCATCATGTTTTTCTTTTAAGTCGTTGTATTTTCTTTGAAGACTTGCTAAATCATCTATAAGTTGTGATTCTCTTTTTCCTTGTACTATTTCAGTTGTTGAATTTACTGTTTTCATTTGCGCAGTAAGCATCATAGTTAAAAAAAACATTGCAATACCAATTAAAACATAAGGAAATATTGAATATTTTTTTATATAATTTATTATTATTTCTTTTGTTCTCTTAGAAAATATTTTTTTGAATATATCTTTTCCCAAATCTATCAACTCTTTTCTGTTTATTTATTATACACTAAAATATATGAAAAATCAATAAAAATATTGCAATTGCAACAAATAAACGTTATAATATATATATGAAAAAGATAAATGTAAAAATGGAAGATAAATCCAAAAATGTATTGGTATCAAAATATATATTAAGTGTATTTAAAAATGCACCATATTCTGCTATATGTAAAGCTCTTAGAAATAAAGATATTAGAGTAAATAACGTTAGAATTTCAAGTGATGTATTAGTTGGAAATAACGATATTTTAGATATCTATATTCAAGATAATATATTATTTAATTTACCTAAAGAAATAAAATATTATCTTAAAGACGATAATATAGTAATTGCTTTTAAACCACAAGGAATATTATCAAATAACGAAGATATAAATTTCTTTTCACTTGAACCCACTTTTGAGGAATTAGTAATAAAGGATTTAGATGATGAAAATATAAAAATATGTCATAGATTAGATAGAAATACAGCTGGACTTGTAATATTTACAAAAAATCAAACTGCATATGAAGAAATATTGGATGGATTTAAAAATAATTTAATTCACAAAGAATATATTACTTATGTTGCAAATAGTAAATTTAATAAGTTGCATACCGTTTTAGAAGCTTATTTAACTAAAGATACAAAAACTGGTTTTTCAAAAATATCACAAGTTAACACTAAAAATTCAGAAAAGATTACGACTGAATACACAGTTTTAGAAAAGAATATTGAACTTGACTATGCTAAATTGAATGTAGTTTTACATACAGGAAAAACTCATCAAATAAGAGCTCATTTAGCAAGTATTAACCATCCGATTATTGGTGATAGTAAATATGGAAGAAATGACATAAATAAAAAATTTAAAAAAACTAAACAAATTTTATATGCTTATAGGTATACTTTTAGTTTTGATAATAACAGCATGTTATCATATTTAAATAATATGATAGTTGAGTTAGAAAAAAACATAACTGAATTCAAATAGAATTCAGTTATGTTTTTTAAAATAAATACCAAAATTAATTTTTAACAGTAATAATATTTTCAATTTTATTGTAAATATTATCTGATGTTGTATAAACTTCACCGTTAATATTTACAGCACCGTTGTCAAATATAGTTATTGTAGATATAATCTCTTTATTCTCACTGCCAACGTATTGTAACTTTATAACGTAATTAGGTAATGCCATTTGAGATTTAAATACAATGAAATTTCTACTTATTTTCAGATCATTAAACAAATTGTGTATATTTACTCTCATGTTTTCGATATTTACATCAATTATATCATCTGAATTTGATTTAGTTATTGTTATTTTTGAATTTGATTCAACCATTTTTTCTATTTTAATTGCATTATGGATTGGAAAGTATAATGTTACTTGCATAAATGTTATTAATATTAGTATAACAGCAAGTATTGTATAGATCATCCATGTTTTATTATTTGAATACATATATCCCCCTCATGAAAATATTTATAACATTTATTTATTAAATATTATTAAAATAATTTTACATGATTAGACCAATTGCTTCAATGTTTTCGACAAAACTAGATATATTTCGACAGCTTATGACAAGTATTTGTCGTTTTATGACATTTCTATTATTATTTTTGCAATTTCATATACAATATATGCTAAATATGACATGAATAATACTTTTATAACTATATGAGTATTTTGTCTTAAACTATGATCTCTATTTTTAGCTATTAACAATAAATGTCTTATTCCAAACATAATATATACAATACTTGCAGCAGCAATAAATATCATTGCTAAAAAAACCGTTGATTCAGAAATTTCATTTATAGCATTTGTAGTAGGAAAAAACAATTCTTTATATTTTGACATGTAATACACCTCTTATATCCATATTATAACATATAAATATTTTCTTTTCAATTATTTTCCATATTATTTTAAATGTTTTTTAACTCCTCAATAAAATCTCTTATTGTAGCTGCTTTTTCGAACTCATACTTTCTTGCATAAGTCATCATTTCTTCAGTAAGTCTTTCTATTGTTTGTTCTACATTATCTATATTGTCAATATTTACTTTAGCTTGTTCTTCATCACTAAATGTAGCCTTTATACTGCTAAATACATCTTTTTTTATAGACTGTGGAACTATATTATGTTCTACATTATATTCAGTTTGAATTTTTCTTCTTCTATTAGTTTCACTAATTGCTCTTTCCATTGAATTAGTAAGTTGATCTGCATACATTATAACTTTACCATTAGAATTTCTTGCAGCTCTGCCTATTATCTGTATTAGTGACCTTTCACTTCTTAAAAATCCTTCTTTATCTGCATCAAGTATTGAAACAAGTGATACTTCAGGAATATCCAAACCTTCTCTTAAAAGATTAATGCCAACAAGAACATCAAATTTTCCAAGTCTTAAATTTCTTATTATTTCTAGTCTTTCCAGTGCTTTTATATCTGAATGCATATAATTTACTTTCACACCTTTTCCAGATAAAAAGCTAGATAGCTCCTCTGCTTGTTTTTTAGTTAAAGTTATTACTAAAGCTCTTTCACCTTTTGCAGTTACCTCTTTAATATTTTTTAGCAAGTCGTCTATTTGATTTTCTCTAGGTTTAACTATAACTTCAGGATCAATAAGTCCAGTAGGTCTTATTATCTGCTGTGCTACAGTTGTTGATTTCTCTTTTTCATAATCACTAGGAGTCGCACTTACAAATATAGTTTGTTGAATCTTTTTTTCCCACTCTTCAAATTTAAGTGGCCTATTATCATAAGCGGATTCTAATCTAAATCCATTTTCTATTAGAGATTCTTTTCTTGCTCTATCACCATTATACATAGCACGTATTTGAGGTATTGTTGCATGAGACTCATCGATAATTACTAGAAAATCATCTCCCAAATAATCAAATAAAGTATATGGTACAGATCCTCTTTCTCTTCCACTCATATATAATGAATAGTTTTCTATACCTTGACAAAATCCTGTTTCTCTAAGCATTTCTATATCAAAATTAGTTCTTTGTTCTAATCTATATGCTTCCACTATCTTATCATTATCTCTAAAATATTTAAGTCTTCCTTTAAGTTCTTCTTCAATCTTAACAATCGCTCCATCAATCTTATCCTTTTGTATTACATAATGAGATTTTGGATATATAAATTCATGTTTAGAAGTTTTCACAACTTTAAAAGTTATACTATCTAATATACTTATTTTTTCTATTTCATCTCCAAATAGTTCAATTCTCAAAACTTCATTTGAACTTCCTGCTGGAAATACATCAATTATATCCCCTTTTACCCTAAATTTACCTCTACTAAAATCAATGTCATTTCTTTCATATTGCATATCTACTAGTGACATTATTAATTCTTCTCTAGTCTTTTTCATTTCTGGCCTAATAGACAAAACCATACTAGAGTAATCTTCCGGAGAACCTAAAGAATATATAGCAGATACACTCGCTATTATTATTACATCTTTTCTTTCAAATAGCGCAGCAGTTGCACTATGACGTAACTTATCTATTTCATCATTAATACTACTATCTTTTTCTATGTACGTATCAGTAGATGAAATATATGCTTCTGGTTGATAATAGTCATAATATGATATAAAATATTCTACACTATTTTCAGGAAAGAATTCTTTAAATTCACTATATAATTGACCTGCTAGAGTTTTATTATGTGCTAATATAATTGTAGGTTTTTGAACCTTTTCTATAACATTTGCAATTGTAAATGTTTTGCCACTTCCAGTAACTCCTAGTAGTGTCTGAAAATCTACCTTGTTATCAATGTTTTTATATAAAATGTCAATTGCATCAATTTGATCTCCCATAGGTTTAAATTTTGAATGTATTTTAAATTTCATTTTTTCTCGCCTTTCTTTTAGCTAATGTATAAAACAATTAATTATATTATTGTTTGCTTATCAAAATATATGAATTATTTTTTGTAAATTAACTTAAAAAATCATAACATAATACTCTAATTTTATCACGGTGAAAATTAAAAGTCAATGAAATATTGACATTTGTTGTCGTTTATTATATAATATAAATGCGTATGCCATATATTGTGGTATATAAGGGGGATAACAAATGAGAATCGGTATATTTACAGATACCTACCACCCAGATATAAATGGAGTGGTTACTTCGATAAAAATGTTAGAAAGAGAAATGAAAAAACGTGGTCATGAAGTATATGTTTTTAGTCCATCAAAACATGAACCTACGGATAATCAAAACTTATATATGTTAAAAAGCATTCCGCTTTTTGTTGCAAAGAAATTCAAATATAGAGTAGCAACATTTTATTCAAGACCAATAGCTAAAGAAATCAAAGAATTAAATCTTGATATAGTTCATACACATTGTGAATTTTCTTTAGCTTTGTTTGGCAAAATAATATCAAGAAAATTTGATATTCCATTCGTACATACTTATCATACAATGTGGGAAGATTATATGCACTACGTAGTTCCAATAAAAGGAACAAGAAATATATATCCAAAACGTTTTGCACGTAGTTTTAGTAAAAATTTTGTAAGAAAAGCAGATTGTATCATTGCTCCGTCTAAAAAGACAGAAAAATACTTAAAATATAGATGTGGTGTAACAAACAAACCAATATACATAATTCCAACAGGAATAGATATTGAACCTTTTAATCCATCTAATTTTACAACTGAAGATAGAAATAATTTAAAGAAAAGTATTGGCGTAAAAGAAAATGATAAAGTTGTTTTATTCATTGGAAGAATTGGTGAAGAAAAAAGTATAGATCAAGTTCTATCAGCAATGCCAGAAGTATTTAGAATATTAAAAGATACAAAGTTTGTTTTAGTTGGTGAAGGACCTGCAAGGGATAGTTTAATTGAACAAGCCGCAAAACTAGGTATTAGTGATAAAGTAATCTTTACTGGACCTATACCTTGGGAAAAAATTGCACTATATTATTCTATCGGAGATGTATTTGTAAATGCTTCTACTACTGAAACTCAAGGATTAACATTTATAGAAGCAATGGCTTCAGGTGTTCCAGTTGTTGCAAAATATGCTCATAATTTAGCTGAATTTATCCATCATAATGAAAATGGGCTATTAGTTAAATATGAGAAAGATTTTAGCAAATCAATTGTTTCAGTACTAACAAACGAAGCTTTAGCTAATAAATTAAGAGCAAATGGATTTATCACTTCTACTCAAAATTCTTCTAAAGAATTTGGTGATAAACTAATAGAAGTATATACTCAAGTAATTGAGAATCGAAAAGTAAAAAAATCCGATGAAGATAAAAAAAATAAAAAAGAAGCTGAGAAGAATAGTATTTTCAATCTAAAGAAAAAACTTCTTAGCATAACTAAGTTGGCTAAAATAAAGAAAGGATAATGTGAATACTATGATGTTTTTCACTATAATTTTAGTAGTATTTATTACATTAATACTAATATCAATTGCAAACACTCTACTATTTATAGCACTAAAACTAGTAACTAAAGAACGTTACAAAGAACATTATTTAATAATACCTTCTTTTATATCATTAGTATTATGGCTTATTGCATATATTGCATCAATGAAACTTATTTCTTTAATAACCGGAATAAGCGTATTTGATTCAATATCTGGATCTCTATTTAACACATCAAATTTTTCAAAGTTTATTCCTAGTTTATTAATACCTATGGCTGTACTTATAGCTCTAACTTTATTTTTACAATCTATAGTACTACTTACAGTAAATGTAGACTATTCTATACCATTTAATAGATTTAGATATTTTGCAAAGAAGAAAATAAAGAAATTAATAAAACATGATGAATCAGCAACTATAATATGTGAAAAAACCGAAGTAAAGGAAGTAAAAGAAAAGTATAAATTAGATTTTATAAACTCATTTGTATGTAGCTTGTTTATATTTTCACTTTTATTTTTCTTGGGTATATTATTTTTCTGGATTGGAACTTTAATTGCAGCTAAACTAATATAATTTAATAGGGGGCAAATTATGAAAATTTTAATTATATATGGAACTGGACATGTTGGCAATACTCATAAAGCAGTTTCAATATTTAAAGAAGAACTGTTGCAACATGAAAATATTGAATTTAATGAAATCACTCTACCTAATGATTTGTCTGATTTTTGTTTAGGATGTCATAACTGTATAAGAAAATCAGAAGATTTATGCCGTTCATCAAAAAGTGTTCAAACAATAATTAAAAAAATAAATGATTCTGATGCAATTATAGTTTCATCACCCGTATATGTTTTTGGTATGACTGCAGCACTCAAAAATATGTTTGATCATCTAGGATATTCATGGATGGTTCATCGTCCTAATGTTAATTTTTTTGGTAAAAAAACAATGGTTATTACTACTGCAGCTGGAGGCGGAACTAAAAAATGTATAAAGGATATTCAAACAAATTTGAAATGGCTTGGATTTAAAGCAAAAAATAGTTTAGGCATAAATATTGCAGCTTGGAGCTGGAATGAAATGAGTTCAAGAGATGAAAAAGAAAAAAGAGTTAAAAAATCTGCTAAAACTTTTTATAAACAACTAGTTAAAAATACTTTACCTAAACAGACAATGTTTTCTCATTTTATGATGAAGCTGTTAGGTTTAATGATAAATGGTTATCCCGATGATAGCATAGATAAAAAATATTGGAAATTAAACAAGTGGATATAAATTATATAAAAAGCACATATATTCTATTTTAAGAATATATGTGCTTTTGTTTACATTAATATAAAAACGTTATGCTATTTGTAGAATATTGCGGTAATTAAAAAATTAGTTTCATACTTTTCATTTTCAATTATACCACTTTCTGACCATTCTCCAAATCCTGCTGCAACGGCTAATGGCCTCAAATCACCGTATATGGAAAAAACACCTTTAGTCCATATTTTTTTATATCCGTATGTTTTTATTAGTTTTTTTATTTCCTTTAAATTTTTATTTGCTATTTTATTCACACTAAAAACATCATGAGCAACATTAAAAAAATTTTTATAAAATAATGTACTCTTACAATAATGTGCAAATAATATACAATTAATATTTCTGCAAATTATAATATTTCCTTTTAATATAACGTTGTACTTATTACTAATTTCATAAGCTCTATTAATTAAATCATTATTATTCATTAAAAACCTCCTGTTTGCTCAAATATTCATTATTGTTTACATCTTTAGCTTTTTTATTCATAATAAATAATTTATAAAAATGTATTTGTCTTTTTTGCCTTTAACAAACCATTTCTAAATATGTCATTTTTTAGTTTAAATTAAATATAATGCTAATATGGAGGTATCGCTATGGAAATACAGAAATTTGTAATTGCTTGTATGTTAACATCAATTACAATTATTATAGAAATAATTGCAGTAATTAGTGGAGAAGGATTAATCTTCTTAACCATATTATCTGTATTACCAATTTATATTATTGCACGTATTAAACCAGTTTACAGTATAATTAGTTATTTTTGTATATCATTACTATTACTATTTTTAAGTCCGCATCAAATGGTATTTTTTGCATTAACAAATGGATTTATAGGAATGTATTTGGGAACTTTTCAGAGTAAAAAATACATTTCAATATTTAAAATATTTTGGTGCTGGATTATACTTTCATTTGGAGTATGTTTATGCCTAATCTTAATTGGTAGTGAAGTTATGTTTTTGGGCAATTGGTATTGGATTACAATTATATTAATGTTTTGTTTAGGTTATGCTTTATTGTTATATTGGATACTACCAAAAGCCTATATACTATTTAAAACAATATATAATGGTTATAGTAAACGAAAGGAGTAATTGTATGTCTTTGTTTAGTTCAAATATTACAAAACAAAATGTCAATCAATTAAAGCTTACATTTCAAGTAAATACGCATTCATACGTTACCGGTGAGCCCCTGTTCTATAACGGCAAAATATATGCTGCAGATTGGCAAGGATATATTTACTGTATAGATGCAATAAGTGGTGAAGTAATATATGAAAAACAACTATATCAACCACCTAAACAAGTTGCTTGGATTAGGCGTATTCCGTTAATAAATACTTATTTTGGAGAACCACTTCCATACATGTGGAATGGATTTGCAGGAACAGGATGTATTAGCAATAGTATATGGTACCTAGCTAGTGTTGGAGGTAAAGAGGGTGGACTATTGACTAATGGTGCCCCTGGTAGACTTTATGCAGTAGATACAAGTGATGGTAGTATTTTATGGGAAACACAAATTGGTCAATCTGAGTATTCAGGCAGTCTTGCTGTACCAGTTTGTGACAACGATAATATTTATGTTGCTCTTTGTTCCTGTGAAGAAATAGTAAGTGTTGTACGCAAGCTTTTATTTAAACCATTTTCTCCACAATGTACAGGAGAAGTTTTGGCATATGACAAATATACAGGCAAAAAACTTTGGAACCGTAAAACTGTTGGATTAAATTCATCTGATAATCTTAATACTAAAGGTGCAGGAATATGGGGTGGTTTAGAATTAAACAGTAGTGATAAAATTCTATATACGACAACTGGAAATAGCTATGGTCAACCTGTTTCCAAATCATCTGATGCTATTATTGCTATACACAGCCATAATGGTAATCCTTTATGGACATTTCAAGCTGTCGCTAAAGACGCATGGATGCCTTTAAAAAAAGATGGACCTGATTTTGATTTTGGTTGTACGCCTATACTTTTTAATTGTTTGTCATCACCAAGTGGTTATGCTGTAGGAGCTGGAAACAAAAATGGCTATTTTTATACACTAAACAGTGAAAGTGGTAAACTTATTTGGAAAACATTTTGTCATATTAACTCAACTCCTGACGATGGAATTCGTTCTAATGCCACTTATGTTAAAGGAAAGATATATATATGGAGTAAAAACAAAAAGCCAAAAGATACTATGTCTGTTTGCTGCTTAAATGCAGAAGATGGTAAATTGATTTGGAACAAGATTACGAATGGAACCAACTCTATGACAACTGGTGCAATTACCAATGGATTATATTTTTTAGGTAATTATAGTGGTGAGTTATTTTCATTGGATACTGAATCCGGAGAGAGTCTTTGGAAAGCAAAACTTTCAAATGGTTCAATTGGATCTAATATTGCTATTTACAGAAATCATATTTATGGTGGAATTGGTGTACCCGCTCTTTATGGTGGAAATCCAAATATTTGTGGAATTTTCTGTTATGGAGTTTCATCCTCATAAAAATAATTGTTATTACTAAACAATAGTAAAACAAATTTGTAAAAAAAACACACTTATTATAAAATAAGTGTGTGCTTTTTATTTACTTTGAACTTTCTATTCCGTAGCTATTGTTTATAGGATTTCTAAATATCTCCATTTTTGGTGGATAATATGTAAACACTATAAACGATATAAGAATTAAAATTAAAAGTATTATTGATATGTTATCAAATATTTTTGGTAACTCTTTATAATTCATTATCTTATATGATACATACTGTCCTAATGCAATTGCTATATAGAACGTAAGTATATCAAGTATTAAAACATCTTTTTGCAGTATTGCTTTATAACCATAAAATATTACTATTATTGAAATCATAATTGTTAGAAATGAAAATAAATTAGCTATAAAGACATTGTTATTTTTCTTGCTTATAATTAAAGTTATAACTAACCAAATAAATGCTGGAATTATTGCAATTTTCAAATGTTCCCATGTACTTTCATTAACTGCAGTAAATGCCCCTATTATATCATTGTTTCCAGCCCATTCATATATGAAGTGAGACAATGTACCAACTACTGAAATAAAGAAAAACCCTAGTATTGAAATTTTTTTTGTTGAAATATTTTTCATAATAACTACCCCTTTAGTTATTATTTATTTCAGATTTATAAATTTATTACTAAAACTTTAAAATTAGCCTTTATTACCTCTTTTTTTTACATTCCAATATTTTTTAGTTGATTCCCGTATTGACTATATATTTCATCTTTAAGTACTTTATTACACTCTTTTTCTAGAAGCCTATCACTAGCAAGTAATTCTTTTACTGCCACCTGTGTTATTTGTAGCACTTTCATATCTTTTAACAAATCAGCAAGTTTAAATTCTGGAAGTCCACTTTGTCTTATTCCAAAGAAATCTCCAGGTCCTCTAAGCTCTAAATCTTTTTCAGCTATTTCAAAGCCATTATTGCTTTTTTCCATTATTTTAAGTCTTTCTACTACTTTGCTAGATCTGATTCCACTTTTAAGAATACAATATGATTCATGTTCACCCCTACCTACTCTTCCACGTAATTGATGAAGAGCTGCTAAACCAAATCTATCAGCATTTTCTATAATCATCATTGTTGCATTAGGTACGTTTACGCCAACTTCAATAACTGTTGTTGATATCAATATACTAAACTCATTATTCTTAAATCTTTTCATTATATCATCTTTTTCTTTTGATTTCATCCTACCGTGAATAAATTCTGTTTTGAACTGTTTAAGTTCACCAGAAATATACTCATTATATACTTCTGTAACAGATTTAAGCTCCAAAGTTTCATTTTCTTCTACTAATGGACATACAACATATACTTGTCTACCTTTTTCTATTTCTTTTACTATAAACGAGTTTATACGTGATTCATAACTTTTGTCTACTGCAAAGGTTTTAATGTATTTTCTACCTGGTGGCAGTTCATCTATGATTGATAGATTTAAATCTCCATATAGCATAAGTGCGAGTGTTCTAGGTATAGGTGTTGCAGTCATAACTAGTGTTTCTACATTTTTTGATTTATTTGAAAGTTTCATTCTCTGCTTAACACCAAATCTATGTTGTTCATCCGTAATAACAAGTCCAAGTTTATTAAACTCTATGTTATCTTCTATTAATGAATGTGTTCCAAATATTATATTAATTTCACCGTTTTTTAGTCTTTCTATAATCTTTTCTTTTTGCTTTTTAGTTGTAGTGGATGTTACAATTTCAATTTCAAAACCTAGTTTATCAAAATATGGTTTTAATTCCAAATAGTGCTGATTAGCAAGTATTGTAGTTGGAGCCATCATTGCACATTGATATCCATTAATACATGAAATATATAAAGCTGCAGCAGCAACAATAGTCTTTCCACTACCAACATCACCTTGTATCATTCTATTCATAGATATTTCAGATGCCATATCACCTTTAATTTCCTCTGTTACTTTTTTTTGCGCATTCGTAAATTCAAATGGTAATAATTTTAGAAATTCATCAATATTAGTATTTTTAAACTCGTTTGTTTTCTTTATCTTACTACCTTTTCCTTTAATAATCTGAAGTGCTAATGTAAGTTTAAATAATTCTTCAAAAATTAATCTTTTCCTAGCTATAGCAACTTCATTAAAGTTCTTTGGAAAATGTATTTTCAAGCTAGCATAATCTATATCACATAGCCCATATTTATTTCTAGTTTCTTCACTTAATATTTCTGGTAATTTAATTTTACTTTCAAAAATATCAGATATTAAGTTAAATATATATTTTTGAGTAAGTCCTGTTGTAAGCGGATATATTGGATATACACCCATTACTTTAAACAAATCATATTTGTTATATATAATTGCATTATCAACAATAAACATACCTCTATCACTAGATACTTTTCCATAGAAAACATACTCTGTATTTTCTTTAAAAAAATCAGATAGATATCTTTGATTAAACCATGTCATTTGACATGTATCAGATCCATCAGTTACGAATATTTTATGAATGGTAAGTTTATTTCTTGTTCTTTGTATATTTATTTTACCTGATATTTTTCCAGTAAATAGCACGTTGTCTCCATCAGTAAATTCAGCTATTTTTCTTAGCTGTGTTCTATCTTCATATACTCTAGGATAATATTTAATTAAATCATCTACAGTATTTATTCCTATTTTACACAACACTTCAGATTTAACAGGTCCAACACCTTTTAAAAATTGCACATTGGTTTCTAATTCTATTTTATTTTCCATTAACTTCACCATATTCATTATATCAAAAAACAAACAAATATTCAAGTAAATAAACAGCTTTTAATACATTTAATCAAAGTTTACTTTTTTTCTATATTTATCTACAAAATTTTATAGAAAATAAAAATGGACCAATTTTACATTGGTACATTTTTAATTAATTATTAATTTTATTATACTATTTTTTCATCCAAATTCAAGTAATTTATAGTATCAATAATTCCTAAGATACCATCTATTTCCCTTGCTATATTTAACATATCTATTTTTTTAGTGAATAACTCTCTATCGTTTATAAGCTGTAAACCACTAATTGCTATATATATATATATTATTATTTTTAAATGAAATTTGGATTCCCTTATTTAATTTATTAGTAGCACATAATAATTTTTCCATGAAAGTTAATGTTATTATTTTTCTTGCATATATTTGATCCTGTGAATATACATCGTATTTATTTTCAAATTCAATATTTTCTAAATTTACTTTATCTTCATTTGCAAATAAAGTTTTCAATATTCCAAAATCTTTAGATGTATTATATACAATCTTTATATCACTTTTCAATGTCTTATCTAATACAATATTTATAAACAGTCCTTCAAATATAGTACTTCTACTTTTCCCACTACCTTTTTCAACTTTTAGTTCATACATTGCAACATCTTTATTAACGAATTTAGTTGTTATCCCATCTTGTGAAGAATATGAACAATTCAACGAGTTATATAAATTAGAATCAATAAATTCAACACTTGGAGGCCATGTTTTATCATTAAAGATTAAGTTACTATCTATACTTTTAAATAGTCCAGGAAAGATAGTTTTTTTAACTTTAGTAGTAAAACTTTTAATTACAAATGTAGACATTATTATAGCACCGAATATTACATAAGCAAATATTTTGAAAGTTTGACTATGCGGTAAAGATAATGATGAAGATAATGATGAAGATAAAAGTATTTCAATAATAGTAGCTATAATAATAATTCCAGCTACTTTTAGACGTACAGCTTTTTTCCCGTTTTCTAAGTTCAGTTACTTCTTTTAAAACACTTTCTTCATAGTTCATATACCCTTTTACAGTCTCTACCAAATTAGGTATAAGGTCATATCTCTTTTTTAAAATAACATCTGTACTTGAAAAAGCGTTATTAACAAGGTTTTTTAACCTAATTAAATTATTGTATATAAAAATACTCATTACAATTCCTAAAAGCAAAACAATCCAAAAAATCTCCATATTATCACATTCTCCTAAACCTTTATATCTATAAATATAGACATAAATATATTAATACAAATTATACTCATTATTTGCTTTACAAATTGACATAAATATGGTATAATATGTAAAGTAAATTAAATATAAGGAGTGATGCTAATGTATTTCTCTGATGATCTTCGAATTAAAATTTCGAAAATAAATTCAATGGATTTAGAGGATTACGTCTGGAATAATGAATTAAATAATAAACTTATGAAAATAAAACTAAGTACTGATGAACAACTAGTTCATACAATGGCTGAAGTATATGAATTCGGCTATAATATTGGATTTTGTGGACTTACATCACGGTATTTTGCTATAGCACTTCCACGAGCCAAACTTGTTTATGGAACATTATCAATTTTGAAAGAAACAAAAAATTCAAAAGATGGTAATCATGCTTGGATTATAAACGATGGATTTGTAATTGATTCTACTTTAAGATTAATAATTCCTGAATATATAGCAATTAAATTTGGATATACTATTACTAAAATACTTGCTTATGAATCTGCTAGATTTTTATCGCCATATGAACTATATTCAAGAGCAGCAAATGCTCGTAAAATTAACGTAGCCAAATTCAATGTAGACTTATTAAAAATCTAATAATGTTTGACGGTTCTAAAATATATGTTGAGGTATGAAAATACCTTAGCATATATTTTTTTTTAAAAGCATTGAAAAATGTATAAATATATTTTTGATGACCATCTAAATAAAAAAATTGTACTAATTTTTTAATTAGTACAATTTTAGTTATTTCTAGCGCGTTTTAGTTTTATAGGTCATAATTATTGACTATTTTCTTAACCATATTAATTTAATTATTTAAGCATCTATAATACGTAAAGAGCTATACGGAATGATATATTTCTATAATAATCGTATTTTTCAGTGTTATAACGCATTGCTGCTCCCCATGAACTTGAATCAACATAGCTGCCACCTCGGTAAATAGCCATAGTTAAACAATTTTCATTTACATATTCACATACATTACCTGCTATATCATATATGTTCTTTGATTTCCAATAATTGCTATATCCAGATAATTGTAAATTTCCATATCCAGATACATTTGCTGGTGATATTGAATCAATAAAATTTCCCCAGTCTTTAGAATCTGCTACATCTTTACCTGAATTTTGAATCCATTTCATTGTTGTATCCCATTCTGTTCCAGTTATTAAGTTTGTTCCTACTTTGCTAGTATCATATCCATAACTTACAGCCATGTTTTCTGCGTATTGTTTTGATTCTGTATAACTTACAAAATTCCATAAGAATCCAGAATGTTCAGTATTTTTTGTCGAATTCCAATTTGTATTTTCAATATTTTGAGATTTTTTACTTGCTGCTCTTATACTTCCGCCATTATAGTCAAACATTGCCTCATATCTTGCTACATAGAATCCTTTATATGTTGTAGTTATATTAGTTGCATTAAATCCTGTTGGTGTTGTATCATCTGATATTTCTGGTGCATCATATGGTATTACTGTTGTACACCATTTTGAATATGTTACGTTTGTACCATCTACTGGTACCCATACAAATTGGTTTCCAGATAAATCTTTGATAACTAATCCTTTATCCCAATCTGTAGATAAATTATTCCAACTTGCATCATTTGTATTTACTGCCACAAATCCTGCCGGTATTACTGGATTATTGTATGAAAATCCTGTAGTTGCTCCTGAAAAAGTTTTATTTACTGTTTGTACTGTACCAACTGGTGTTGATATCTCTGCTACTATTGTAAATATATTTGTTTTATCTATAACTTCATTTCCTGCATTATCTACTGCTTTTATCCATAAGTAATATGTTCCATTTGTAGACTTTATCAAAGTTTCCCCATTTGTAAATGTTGACCATCCATTATTTGGAGCTGTTACATTTTGTGTATCCCATACATATTGTAATGTACTTGTATTTATTCCGCTTTTATCGTCACTTACTGTTACTGTTGTACTTGCAGTATAATCTGAACCACCATTCATTCCAAATTGGACTGTTGGTGCCACTTTATCTATATTTGAAACTGTTAGTGATGCTACTGCACTTTCATTTGCATTACTATCTATTCCTCTAGAATATACCGTTGTATTATTTGTATTTACTTCCACTGGTGAAGTATACAGATTCCATGTTGTTCCATCCAAACTATATTCTTTTGTAGTTACTAAATTAGAATATGTTATCGTTACAATTACATTTTCATTAGTATATTCAGTTGGAGATGCCACCATTCGTGGCGATGCTATTCCATATTTTTCTACATTAATATTATCTATATACACGCAATCATCTCCAGCAGATACACTTAAATCTTTAGTATATTCGATAGTTACTTGATTGTTACCTGTAGATAATATCTTTTCAAAATATATATATGATGGTTTAACTCCTGAATCGCTCATCATGAATACTCCATTAATATATAGATTTAAAAAGTCATAACCTTCTTCACTACTAGTTTTATAATTATAACTAAATAAATAGCTATATCCGTCATCAGGAACATTTACATTAAATGTAGTTGGTGAAGATTCCTGATCATTGATAACGTTATTTGAATAACAATTATTTCCCGCAAATGCGTTATTAGAAATAATATTCCAATTACCTGTATAACTATAAACTGTATTATTTATTCCATTCTCATATGTCTCCAAACCAAAGTTAGTTACATTAGGAGATATATTTGAAATTTGAATTTCTTCTGCCCATTTTATTTCATCATCATTTGTTCCAATATATACAAGTACACCATCTTTTATTTCTAGTAAATCTTCATCTTTTAGCTGTATAGATGGTATTATATCTTTTATTTTTAAAATATCCCCATCTTTTGTATATGTTCCTGTATCCTTTGTAGCATTAACTGTTGATAGATCTAATGATCCACTTGTAGCAGTATACTCATTTGCAAACCACAACGATAGTTCACTGTCATAATCTTTTAATGTGTTTTTAAATGTAGCTTCTTTTGCTTGTAATATTGGATTATTACTTGCTAGACTTAATATTATTGCCCCTGCTAATATAATTATAACAATTATTGTTATAACTAAAACGATTAAAGATATACCCCTATTTTGCTTGAATTTTTTCATATGTTTTCCCCCAAAATATTTCTAACTTAATTTTACATAATTTATTACTATATTTACAACTCTTCCTTTTACTACTATTATCTTTTTAATTTTTTTATCTACTGTATATTGTTTTAATTTATCATCATTTCTAACAATATTTTCAATCTCAGTTTCATTTAAGTCACTACCAACAGTTACTTTAAATCTAACAGTACCATTAATTAAAACTGCCATTTCTATATTGTCTGATACCATTTTATTTTCATCATATTCAGGCCAAGGAGTGCTATATATATTGTTTTCTAATTTTAGTAATTCCCATAATTCCTCAGTTACGTGGGGAGCTACTGGATTTAACACTTGCAATAATGGTTTAACATATTTAATATTAATTTTATCTTGTTTATATAACAAGTTTATATATGACATCATACATGCAATAGCTGTGTTATATTTCATATCTTCATAATCATTAGATACTTTTTTAATCATTAAATGCATTTCTCTATCTAAATCTTTAGAATCTGTATTTTCATTTGTTACTAAATCTTTTAATCTCATTATTCTATCTAAGAATTTTTTAGAACCCTTTACGCCATTTTCAGACCAAGGAGCACTTTGTGAATATTCACCAATGAATAATATATATGTTCTTAAAGTATCTGCTCCAAACTGGTTTATGATGTCATCAGGATTTACAACGTTGCCTTTAGATTTTGACATCTTTTCTCCATCTGGTCCAAGTATTAATCCTTGAGTAGTTCTTTTTGCATAAGGTTCTTTTGTAGGAACAACTCCAATATCATATAAAAACCTATGCCAAAATCTTGAATAAATTAAATGTCTTGTTACATGTTCCATTCCACCGTTATAGCAATCAACTTGTAACCAATATTTAAGTTTATCTGCTGATGCCAAAGCTTCATTATTTTTAGGATCTATATATCTTAAATAATACCAACTAGAACCAGCCCATTGAGGCATTGTATCTGTTTCTCTTTCCGCAGGATTACCACATTTAGGACATGTAGTTTTAACCCATGAATCTATTTTAGCAAGTGGAGATTCTCCATCTTCGCCTGGCATAAAATCTTTAAGTTCTGGAAGTGTAAGTGGTAAATCTTTTTCATTCATAGGAACTAATCCACATTTTGCACACTTAACTATCGGAACAGGTTCGCCCCAATATCTTTGTCTTGCAAAAGCCCAATCTTTCATATGATAATTAGTTTTTGGTGTTCCTAATTTGTTTTCTGCTAAATATTCATTGATTTTTAAAGTAGCCTCTTTAATATTAAGCCCATTTAAAAATTCTGAATTTATTAGTATACCATCTCCAGTATAAGCTCTTCCACCATTTACACAGATATCAAATACCAATTTATGATGTGCTTTATTAATAGTTTCTAACATCTCTTGTTTAGTTAGCCAAACATTATCTACTAACGCTTTTTCTTCTTCACTTACTTCGATTTGTTTGTCACTAGCAAGTTCTACAAATACATCTCTTTGATGAACTTTTTTATTTACGCCTTTGTGTGCTGCATAAAAACTATCAAAATGTTCAAATGGTATATAACTTACGTTTTTAACGTCTACATAACCTGTTTCTTCTTTTACTTCTCTTACTGCTGTTTCTAATGCAGTTTCACCTGATTCAATTCCACCTGTAATCAAGTTTTTCCAATCATAATTTTTCCAAATAGAGCAAATATATTTTTCTTCATTCCAATGTTTTAAAACTACCAATACTCCATTTCCTTCTTTGTTTGGAACACCCTCTTTAGGTGGATTAGTAATATCTGTATAGTCCATAGCAATTACTTGTTTAATATCAATATTAAATTTCTTAGCAAACTCATAATCTCTCTCATCATGAGCAGGAACAGCCATTATAGCGCCAGTTCCGTATCCAAGCATTACATAGTCAGCTACAACAAGTGGAATTCTCTCATTTGTCACAGGGTTGATACAACTAATACCTTGTACTTTAACACCTGTTTTATCTTTAACAAGTTTTGTTCTTTCAAATTCAGTTTTTTCTGATGCTTTTTTTCTATATTCTAATATCTCATCAAAATTAGTTATTTTTTCTCTAAGTTCATCTAATAATTTATGTTCTGGAGCTATTGCCATAAATGTAACACCAAATATTGTATCAGGTCTTGTTGTATATACTTTAAGTTGTTTATCTGTATTTTCTATATCAAAATCTATTTCTGCTCCGTATGATCTACCTATCCAATTTTGTTGTTCTGTTTTAACTCTATCTGTAAAGTCAAGATTTTCAAGTTCATCTAATAATTTATCAGCATAGTCAGTTATTTTAAGCATCCAAACTTCTTTTTCTTTTTGAACTATTTGAGAATCACATCTATCACATAGTCCACCTTGAGATTCTTCATTTGCAAGTATTACTCTACATTTTGGACAGTAATTTACATATGTTGTATCTTTATATGCCATTCCATGTTCAAATAATTTTAAGAATATCCATTGTGTCCATTTAACATATTCAGGAGTTGTTGTATCAATTACTCTATCCCAGTCAAATGAGAATCCAACTGATTTTAATTGTTTTGTAAAAGTTGCTATGTTATTATCAGTAACTTTTCTTGGATGAATTCCTGTTTTCATTGCATAATTTTCTGTAGGAAGCCCAAAAGCGTCGAAACCTATAGGAAACAACACGTTATATCCCTTCATTCTCTTCATTCTAGACATAACATCCATACTCATATAAGCTCTAACATGACCTACATGTAGACCTATACCTGAAGGATATGGAAACTCTATTAACGAATAAAATTTCTTCTTACTAAAATCATCTACAGCATGAAAACATTTTGCCTTTTCCCAAACATCTTGCCATTTTTTATCTATTTTCTTATCATACATTGTATATTACCCCTCTAACTTAAATCAATTTTACGTATTTATCATATTGTGAATACATATATCTATCTGTCATACCAGCTAGATAGTCTATTACTTTTCTTTCATCACTTGCAGTTTCTAAATATTTTTCATTCATATCATTTAAGAACAACTTGAGTATGTCATTCTCTATATTATTATCTTTAATTGCTTTTAAATACACATCAAATAATTTAGTAAACATATCAGTATATAATTTAATATTTTCATCAGTATTAGCATTTAAATATATATTATCATAATTAAACTTCTTTAATTTTTTCAGTGTATTATACATTTTATCTGACATACAAATATATGGCTTATCATAACTGTTATATATAACATCTAAAATAATATTATTCATTATATCTCTATTGGTACTACCAACAGCATCCACAATTTCTTTTGACATATTATCTATAGAAAATGTTTTGAGTGCTTCTGCATCTTCTATATCTTTTCCAACATATGCAATAATATCTGATAATCTAACAACACATCCCTCTAAAGTCATTGGTCTTAGTTTAGATATATTATTTTCATTTTCATATAAACTATTATATTCTTGTAAAAAGCTATCTATGGTTTTATCTACTGGTTTATACATATTTGAAACAAATTCTCCATTATGACACATAATTCCATCTAAAACTTGGAGTGATAAATTAATTCCACTACCTTTATTTTCTAAATTCATGAGTGTTCTTACACTTTGTACATTATGTGCAAATACTTGTCCTGTCTTTGCAATTGATATTTCATTTAATATTTTTTCACCAGTATGTCCGAATGGTACATGTCCAATATCATGGCCTAGTGCTATAGCTTCACACAAATCTTCATTTAGTCCTAAAGCTCTTGCTATAGTTCTAGCTGTTCTACTAACAAATTGTACATGAGTACTTCTCCTTGATATATTATCAACATTAATACTATATACCTGAGTTTTTCCCATATATCTTGTATATGATTTGCTATGAACTATCTTATCAATATCTCTTTCAAATGTTGTTCTTATACATGGAGTTTCTTCTCTAAATTTAATACTGTCACTACTTTTTGCAGCATATTTAGAAAGTATCTCTTCATGTTTTAACATTTGTTTTTTTATTATATCTTCTATGTTACTTTCCATATTGCCTCCTATAAGAACATCTTTATTCCGTTTTTTATACAAGTAACTTCAAGAGGAAAGCGTGGTCCTTCATCTCCATCTACATCAGGATCATCACAATTACCTTTAACTTTTGTAACTTTAAGCCATCTTTCTTTTAGATATATTACATTTTTATCTGAAAAATGTTTTCCTGTAAGTATCTTACCTAAAAGCAAACTAGCCTCATGAAACTTGCAATCTTTTATTATTATAATATCAAATAATCCGTCTTGTATACTAGGACTAGAAGTAAATTTATCTAATCCACCAACACTACTACCATTAAATATTAAAAAAAGTGAAACCTTTTCAATTAAAATATCATTCTCTGTTTCAATTTTAACATAGAAAGGTTTGAATTTGAACATTTGGTTTAGACCCTCAATAAAATATGATATTTTACCAATTATATTTTTAAGAACAACATCTACCTTTTGAGATGCATTTGTGAAAAGTCCTGCTGAACAAACATTAATAAAATATTTGTCATTAGCCAGTCCTACATCTACTTCTTGTATGTTTCCAAGTAATATCTTATCAATGCATTTAGAAAAATTAGTAGGCATTTTTATATGTCTAGCAAAATCATTAGAAGTTCCTGCTGGTATTATTCCAAGAGGTACTTTTATATTATTTTTCATCATAACATTTAAAACTCTATTTATTGTTCCATCTCCACCAGCTACTACTATTCCATATGTATCATCATTTACATCTTTTAAAAAGTCATATAAGTTAGTTTTTTTACCTGCTCTAAATATTGATACTTCAAAACCAGCATGCATAAATTTTTCAATAACGGTATCTAAAAAATATTTAAATTTACTTTGACCAGCTACCGAGTTATATATAAGTTTTATTTTTTTCATATGGTAAAATCTCCTATCTATTTATTTACAACAAATTCTGTTATAAGTCTAGATGAAACTTGTGAATTAAATTTGGTATCTAAATTGAATAGGTATACACCTTTTTCATCTTTTACTTTGTAAAAAACTGTATTATCAACTTTTTCTAAAATATCTACTGACATAGATATAATTTTTTCAGTAGTTTTATCAGCTAAATTTATTTTCCATAAATTTCTTTTGTCTTCTACATTTATATAATACAAATTATTATTTACAGTAAACATATTTTTAGAGCCATCAATATCTTGAATAGTTCCTGTATCAGTAACTGATTGTATATCAGCAAGTTTACCTATACCTGTTCCATCTTTTTGTATAGAGTATATTTTATTACTATCAGATTTATTTACAAAAAATACAGCAGTATCATTTTGAATTATATATGATATATTTTCATTACCTGTTAATACTTTTTTATCTGTTCCATCTTTATTTATTTTAACTAAAGACTTTTTTGCTGCTTCATCTATACATAAAAATAGATTTTTTTCGTCGACTAATATTTCAGATACATTTTCTACTGCTAAATCTTTTGATTCATTTGTTATTGCATCAATATATACTAGTTTATTGTTAGTTCCAACTACAGCATATATTTCATTATTATACATTGCATATTTATTTACATCATTTTCATATATAACTGTAACTTCATTTGTAAGCTTGTTTAGCTTTGAAATGGATTTATCCTTTATACCATATATATAGTCGCCATTTGGATTAATATGTGAAAATCCTAAATCTTTGGATACTAATGTTTCTTCAAGTCCACTAGATTTAATAGTATTTAATGAAGCTTTTGGGTCATATGTATATCCAATCGAAACATAATACATATTATATACAGCTTGTTTATCAACTTGTTTATCAGTTAAATATTTATAATTGTTATCTCTGTAATATATATAAAACTGTATGAAAACATATAGCATAAGTATAACAGCAAATAATATTGCTATATATTTTTTACCGCTACTCTTCTTAATTCCTATAGATTGTTTCTTTTTCTTTTTTAAATATTCTTTTCTTGATAACTTTTCTTCGTCACTTAAGCTAAGTTTTTGCATATTCATTCACCCTCACATCTTATTTATTCATATTATACTATGAAACCTATAAAAAGTAAATAAAAATACCCAAATATTGTGGTATGACCATATATTTTATATTTTTTCGACATTTTTCTGTCTTTTGTCAAAATTTTGTTGACTTTTTGTGTTTTTTTAAGTATACTATATATTGCTTAAATGCAAACTATATATGAAGGAGTGATTTTTTTATGAAAAGAACAAAAATAGTAGCAACTATAGGACCTGCAAGTGAAAATCCAGAGGTTTTAGAACAATTAATACTAGCTGGAATGAACGTTATGAGACTTAACTTTTCTCATGGTGACCACGAGGAACATCTAGCAAAAGTTAAAACATTACAAATGTTAAATGAAAAATTAGGAACTAGCGTAGCTTTCCTACTAGATACAAAAGGACCAGAAATTCGTACTGGTGTATTTGCTGATGGACAAAAACATGAATTTACAAAGGGAAGTATAATTACAGTTACAGCTGAAGATGTTTCTTGTAGTGATACTGTTATAGCAGTAACTTACAAAGATATCGCAAAAGATGTTAACGTTGGCGGACACATTTTAATAGCTGATGCATTGATTGAATTAGAAATTGTAAAAATCAATGGAACTATTTTAGAATGCAAAGTTTTAAATACTGGTATTATTGGTAACAGAAAAAATGTTAATCTTCCAGGTGCAAAAGTTAATTTAGAAGCACTTACTGAACAAGACATTGAAGATGTTAAATTTGCAGTTGAAAATGATTTCGATTTTATCGCTGCTTCATTTATAAGAAAAACATCTGATGTTGCAGCTTTAAGAAATTTATTAAAAAGTTTAGGTAATACAGATATTAAAATAATATCTAAAATTGAAAACCAAGAAGGACTTGATAACTTCGATGAAATATTAAAAGTTTCTGATGGTATAATGGTAGCACGTGGAGATTTAGGTAGTGAAATTGATATAGCTGATCTTCCAGTTGCTCAAAAATTAATGATTAGAAAAACAATAGCTGCAGGAAAACCTGTAATAACTGCAACACAAATGTTAGAATCAATGCAAAAAAATCCAAGACCTACTCGTGCAGAAGTTTCTGACGTTGCAAACGCAGTTTACGATGGCAGTAGTGCAGTAATGCTTTCTGGCGAATCAGCTCAAGGAGATTATCCTTTAGAAACAGTTACAATAATGGCTAGAATTGCTGAAAAATCAGAAATGAGCATAGACTATTGGAAAAGATTTAAAAAGAAAAATTTAGAAAAATTAACTACAACAGTTGCAAATGTAGATGTAAATGACGCTTATGAATTTAAAAAACAAGCAAACTTTGCAGTATGTTGTTCAGCAATGTTCGCTAACGCAGATGCAATAATAGCTGTATCAGAACGTGGTCAAACTCCATCTATGATATCTAGCTTCAAACCAGCTTGTCCTATATATGTAATAACAGCTAATTTACATACATATAGACAAATGTCATTAGAACATGGAGTAAAAGCAATTTATATTCCAGAAGAATATAACTTCGATGCAATATTAAGAACAGGAATTGAAAAGCTTAAATCTATGAACTTATTAAAAGATAATGATACAGTTGTACTTAGTGGTGGTTTTCCACAAACTTCTAAAACAGAATATTTAGCAGGTCACGCAACTGGTTCTATTATTAAAATATAATAATAAAGTGTAATTATATGATGAAAAGTTATATTATTTAGTTAAAATATAACTTTTTGTTCATTATATATTGATTATTTGAGTTTTATATGTTACAATATATAAGTAATTATTAAAATAAATTCAAAGGGGGCAATCTAAAATGGCAAAATGTGAAATATGTGCTAAAGACGTTAAATTCTCACTTCAAGTGAGTCACTCAAATAGAAAGACAGCTAGAACTTACAAACCTAATATACAAACAATTAGAACTAATGCAGGTGGAAACACTACTAAAAAGGTAAGTATATGTACTAGATGTTTAAAGAGTGGAAAAGTTGAAAGAGCAGTATAATTTTCAGTAAAGATGTATGATTTTATATTATACTTCTTTTTTTATGTGTATAAACATTTGAAATTAGTTAAAATATAGTAGAATTACTATTATATAAATAAGTGATGCAAAAGAAGAACTTAATGTTAAGTTCTTCTTTTATGTATATTAAACTTTAAAAATTGTCTTTAATATAAGTCTCATAAACTTACCTGGCTTATATACAACTATTTTCATATATAACTCCTCCTTTATTTAGCATAGAAACCATGAAATGCCGAAGTATTATAAGAGATGCTGCTACTAGTACTATCCATCCCCAAAACGGTAATAATAACGCCAATATAACTCCAATTCCTACTGCCAACAAAAATAACCCAATTGTCTTTCTAAATACTCCAACAAACATTTATTACACTTCCTTCTTGACATTACATTAAATATATAGTAATATATTTAATATATAATATGAAAAAATATAACTGTAGGTGAATATAATGAGTAGAAAATTACAAACTAAAAAAGAAATAGCTGAAATAATAGATATATTAGAACAAACATATCCTGAAGCAAAATGTAGATTGAATTATAAATCTCCATTAGAGCTTGTAGTTGCATTAATACTAGCAGCCCAATGTACAGATGATATGGTTAATAGAGTTGTACCAATACTTTTTAGCAAATATCCAGATGCTAAATCTTTAGCAGATGCAGATTTGTATGATATACAACAAATAGTAAAATCTTGTGGATTCTATTTAACAAAAGGTAAAAATATTAAACTTACTGCTGAAAGTATAGTTAAAAACTATAGAAATAATATTCCAGATAGTATGGAAGAATTAACTAAGTTATATGGAATAGGAAGAAAAAGTTCTAATATAATTCTTCAAGAATGTTTTAATAAAGTTGTAGGTATTGCTGTAGATACCCATGTATCCAGAACCTCAAAAAGAATAGGTTTTACTAAAGAAACTATTCCATTAAAACAGGAACAAGAGTTAATAAGAAAAGTAGATAAAAAATATTTCAATAAGTTAAATCATATATTAGTATTTCATGGTAGAGCAATATGTATTGCGCGTAAGCCAAAATGTAGTATATGTCCAATTCAAGATAGATGCAAAAAAGTGGGTATATAACCCACTTTTTTTAGCTTCCTAAATAATTTCATTTGCTATCTTTTCATCATTTTCTTTATTTACTTCTTGTTTAATTTCTTGCATAATTTCTTGTACAGTTTCACTTTTAATTTCTTCTTTTGCTCTATCTAAGACAATATAAAATGTAGTTCCTTCACCTGGAGCAGATTCAAATGTTATCTCACCTGAAAACTCACCTTTAATAACGGAATATGCAAGATAAAGTCCAAGACCTGTGCCATTTGTACCTTTAGTAGTTAGTATATTTTTAAATACAAATTCTTTTATTCTATCTGGTATTCCACCAGCATAATCTCTTACACTAATCAAAATTTTATTGCCAGGTGCTTTTATAACTGTTATTTCTATTTTCCCGCCTTTTCCATCATATGCTTGAATAGCGTTTAATAATAGATTCGTAAATACTTGACCTAATTTTGTAGGATCTCCATAAACACTTAAATCATCTTCAATATTTACAACTAAATCACATTTACTTTTCATAATTTCATTGTATGCTATTATTTTTATATCGTTTATAATCTCACTTACTTTAAAATTAAATTTTTGGTCACTACCTAAATTTCTAATTTGATTTCTCATACTATTAACTATTTTAATAATTTTTTCTGTGCAATTACTCATTCTAAATAGTAATTCTTTCTCCATATCATCTCTAGGTGTATACATTTCTACAAGCATCTGCAAACCTGCTTTAATTGCTGAAATAGGAGTATTTATATCATGAGCCACGCCGCCGGCAAGTTCACCAATAGAAACAAGTTGTCCTTGTTTTACTATAACATCTTGCTTATCTTCAATAAGTTTAATATCATTTTTATGCTGAGTAATATCATTAAATAATAGTAAAGTTCCTATATATTCAAAATTGTTTTTTGCTTTAATTGGATGTATATCAACTTCAAAATATTTATCAAATTCCCTATTTATTATATGATACTCCTCTTTAATTATTTTTCTTTCTTTTCTTGACTCATCTATATGTGTCTTTAAATCTTTTAAATCTAGTAATTTACTTTTTTCAATCATTTCAAATAAATTATCTTCTTTATTTGCTTTTAAAATACCTTTAAATGTATTTTCAAATGTCAAGTTATTATCAACAATAGTACCATCATCTGATATTACTATAAAGGCATCGGACATTGTATCTATAACAGTTCTAAATGCAATAGGTGTTATATTAAGTGCTTTGTACTTTACTATTGCAAGTGCAAAGCAAATAGCAGTAAAAGTAAACATTATCGGAGTTATATATACATCCATACTTATTATTTTCATTGCACCTAACATATTTAATGCTATAGGCATTACGCATCCTAAAACAATTAGTGCTGTTTGTTTAGAGAAAAATCCTGATTTTTTAAGTGATGCTTTAACTAATACAAATATTCCAATAAGGATGCAAACATATGAATATACTGCATTTACTACGAACATAGGTCCATAAATGTTTTCCATAAATATAGTTGAATATTTTACATAAAACAATGAAGTAAAACCATTAGTCCAAAGTGTAATCAGTGCTATAGTTGGAAATATATATAAGAATTTAAGTTTTGACAAGTCGTAATTATTATTGTGAAATGTTATTGCTAATGTTAAAACTACTAATGGTATATATTCAGCAGCACAGCCAGTTAAATATTCAAAATAAACCATATCAATATATAATACATTTCCGTAATGTAATCTGTAAAAACATTGATATAACATATATTTCTAAAAGAATAAACATAGCATATAGACATTTATGTGTTTTTGTATTATTTCTTATTTTATATAAATAACGTATCATAAAAATAATTATTATCATAGTTACAAATAAACTTAAAGCTGTTATACTTTCCATATGTTTTTCACATCCTTTCTGTCATATATTGATTCTACAAATAATTTTAAATATCTTGAATTAATTTTTGGCCACTTAAATTTCAATTTTTTCAATCTTTTATTTGTAATTTTAGATTCAACTACAATATCTGTTAGATAATCTAATTTATCATTTCCTTTTAAATCAGATAGTATTACTCTGTATAACGCTAAAGTATCATTCTTTAATATTTCATCTAATTTTACTGAGAATTCTTTAATATCTAAAATTTCTATTTTTCTTTTGTAAATTTTTAATATCATTTTTACAAATTTATTAATATATAAATGATTATTATTAAACAAATGATAAATTGGATTCATATTCTTTTGAGCTGCTAATTTCATAACAGCATCTGACAATAGATCTACTTGAGAAAATTCCAAATAATTATCATTATATATATTCTCAGGTAAAATTGCATTATCTAATATAAATTTTATTCTCTGTGCAAAACCATTATCTTCAATATTTTTTTGAAATTTTCCATCCTTATATCTACTCATTAAATTTCCAACTCTCATTATTGAAGCGTCTAATCCATCGGCTCTAGCCTCTAAGACGCATAATTCTGATATGTATTTTGTATATGAGTATATATTTGTAATCTTTTGATTAATATACATGCTTTTTTCATCAAAAGCTCTTTTTTCACCTAATGATTGATTTACAAAACTATTTTCAAATCCATTACCTGAAACACTTAAAGTAGATATATGTATAAGTCTTATTTTGCAAGTTTTGCATATATTAACAATATTATTAACTATTTCAATATTTAATTTTTTGAAATCTTCTCTATTTCCATAATGTTTTACATTTGCTGCACAGTTAATTATAGTTTTAATATTATTTTCTTTAATTGTAGATTCTAATTTGATATTTGAATTTGAATCTAATAAATCCATATCAATAACTTTAATTCTATTACCATATTTTTTTAATATATTGTCTCCAAAATAATATGTTAATATATCTTCTATTCTCTTTTGTCCATTTTCATTTTTTGTTCTAACGATACAAAAAATGTTTGAGTAATGTTTTAATAATATATTTTCTACTAAATGACTTCCTAAAAATCCTGTAGCTCCAGTTATTAATATATTATCCGTAATTCTTTTGTTACGATTTTTGCTGACATCATCTTTTGTATCAGTATCCAATATTTTATTTATTTTCTCATAGTCATATTGATCTATATACTTAGAATAATCTTCCTCTGCATTATCACTACTTGTTAAACTTTCTTCCAAACTTTTTATATTTCTACAATCATATATGTCCTGGTAACCCACTTCAAGATTCTTTTCATTGCATAATACAATAGCATTAGCAACTTGTAATGAATCAAGTCCTAAATCAAATAAATCATCGTCAATATTAATTTGTTTATTTGACATTACTTCAGTAAATATTGATAATAGTATTTGTTGAGTTGGATTCTCAGGAATAACTATTTTTTTAATGCTTTTTAATGATATTTCAGGTAAACTATTTCTATCAATTTTTCCTATAGAATTTAGTGGCATTTTATCAATCTGTAATATTTGACTTGGTACCATATAATCAGGAAGTTTTTTATGTAATTCTTTTTTTAATTCAGCTATATTAATAATATTGTCAGAAGTTACATACATATTTAATATTTTGCTATTTTTAATGCTTCTAGCAATAACATATGCTTCTTTTATATCAAGAAGTTTTAATGTTGCATTTTGTATTTCTGATATTTCAATTCTATAACCTCTTATTTTTACTTGGAAATCTATTCTACCTTGAAAATTTATATTTCCGTCATAATTCCAGCTACATATATCACCAGATTTATATACTTTTTCAATTTGGTTATTAACATTAAAATCAACAAAAGATTTTTTTGTCATCTCATCATTATTAATATACCCTAATCCAACACCTTTGCCTGCTATATAAAGTTCTCCTTCAACATATATTGGACATAGTCTATTTTTCTTGTCCACTATATAGCATTTTGTATTATCTATTGGTTTACCGATTGTTATTTTAGTATAATTACTTGAATTAACTATTTGAGTAGTTGTAGCTGCAGAACATTCAGTTGGTCCATATATATTAACCAAAATTGTATTTTTAGAATTATCTATAACTTTTTTTGCATATTCAGATAACATCACATCGCCACCTGCTACTAAATAAGCAACCTTTTCAAACATTTTTGAATTAAACATTGCATATTGGTGGAATAATTGTGTTGTAAATATAACTAAACTATTATTTACTCTAGTAAGAATTTTTGAATATTCAATAGGATTCATCATAATATCTTTGCTAATTAAATATCCTGTTTTACCATTTAATAAACATAGCCACATTTCATGCATAGATGCATCGAAAACAACATTACCTGCTAGAAACACATTATCGATTTTATCCATATTAAAATATTTTATATTTTTAACTAATTTAATTATATTAGTATGTGCCATCATAGCACCCTTTGGATTTCCTGTTGAACCCGAAGTATACATTACATAAACCAAATCATTTGGAGTATTAACCTTAGATAAATTTGTCTGATTTTTACAATTTAAAAGTATAGTATCAATTTCAACTAAAAAAACATTATCTAAATTAGATTTTTTATCTGAAACAACTATTTTACAATTACTATTTTGAATCATATAATTTATTCTGTCATTTGGAAGATTTTTATCTATAGGCAAATATGCTGCGCCTGATTTCAATATTCCAAGAATACTTATTATTAATTCAAATGACTTGTCCAACATAACTGCTATTACATCATTTATTTGAACTTTTTTTTCTTCTCTTAAATAGAAAGCTAAAACATTAGCCTTTTCATTTAATTCTCTGTATGTAAATTTTTTATCATCAACTACAAGTGCTATACCATCTGGGGTTTTTTCTACTTCTTCCTCAAATATATCTATAACAGTTTTATCTTTTGGATAATCTGTATCAGTATCATTAAATTCATATAATATTTTATTTTCTTCTTCTTTTGTCATAATACTAATGTTATCTACATTTACATCTATATCCTTTATTGCATTTTGTATTATAGACATGATTCTAGTATGTAAATATTCTATTTCAACATCATTAAATAAATCAGCTAAATAGTCATAATTTAAAGTTAAAACTCCATTGTTATCCATATCCATAATATGAATTTCTAAATCATCTTGTATGCAGCCTGAAAATATCCAATTAGTAGAGAAAACTTCACTAGCAGAAATATCAGACCTTGCATTTTGATATGACAATGCAATATTATATATTTTTCCGTCTATATCAGTAGTATTGTGTATATGTTCTAATGTTTTTGTTATAGGATATTTTTGATGCCTAAATAAAGACATAGTATCACAACCAATTTGTTTTACTAGACCTAAAAAACTAATATATTCTTCAATTTTCATACGTATTGGCATAGTAGAAACAAACATTCCTAGAATTTGTTTCTCTCTAAAATTTGCTCTATTTAAAATAGGAGTTCCTATTACAAAATCATTTTTATCTTTGATTCTGTATATATATGTAGCAAGTGCACCCAAAAACAATGTGTATGGTGACACTTTATTAACTTTTGTATATTCAGTTATTTTATCATTAACTTCTTTATCTAATGTAACTGAATATCTATTTGCTCTAGTAGATACCTTTGATGTTGCTGTTTTAAGTGAAATAGGTGTTTGTATACCATTTAAATATTCTTTCCAATATTCTTCATCTTTAATATATTTTTCTGAAGATATATACTCTTTTTCTGATTCCACAAATTCAACATATGATGTTACAATATTTTTTTCACATACGTTATTTAATATATCATTATACATCTTTACAAGTTGATTTATAATTTGTCTTAATGTCCATGCATCAGAAATAATATGATGTAATTTCATAAATATATATCCGGTATTCTCATCAAATCTTATTATTGTAAATTCATGCAAATTATTACCTAAAAATTCAAATGGAACTTTTACGCTATTTTCAAAATACTTTTGTATTTCTTCATGACTTTTTCCGCTCATATCAACATATTTTACATTTTTGTAAAAAAAATCGTCGACAATTTGATATGCAAGATTATCCTCTTCATATATCTTTATTCTCAAAGAATCATTAGATTCTATAAGTTTATTTATTATTTCATTACAGATTTTCTCATCAAATTTAGTTTCAATTTTAAGTGATCCAGCTATTGTATTAATGGCTGTCCCATCATTAAATTTTTCTACCAAATATATATTGCTTTCAGGAAATGTTAAATTATATTTATTATTCATTATAATTACCCCACATATCACACTATTATAAAATATTATATAACATAAATAATAAAAAAACAATACTTTTATTTTATTTTGCATAAAAGTGTTGTTTTTTATTTGTTTATGTAGTTTTTTGTATAATTTTCTATATTTTTCCATTAATTATATGCGTTTTTATGTTATTATTTAATTTTTATTAAAGCATCTTCAGCTTTTTTAGCAAAAAAGTTTTTTGTATTAATATTAAAATCATAAGAAAGTAATATACTCTTCATTTTTATTCTCCTTTTTTATTATGTATTTATAATAGCATAATCAGTTTTAAAATTCAAGTTTTTATATATATAAGCAAAAAATATTGAACTAACTTTTAAATTAGTTCAATATTTTTTATCTTTAATTAGTACTATTTATTTACATCTACAAAAATTTTTTCGTAGGGTTTTACAAGTCCTAAATTTTCTCTTGCTACTTGTTCAATATATTCATCTGTTTCTACACTATCTTGTTGTTCATCATAATATTTTGTTAATGCTTGTTTATTTTCTATATCAGCTTTATACATCTCTATTTGAGAGCTATATTTATTAATTGAAACTTGTTGATCTACAAAAGTAGTGACAAAATAAACACCTACAAGCATAAATAATATGCCCATAAAGCTAATTTTTCTTCTCTTTACTACGTTTTTTCTTTCTAAATTTCTCATTTTTAACCCTCTTTTGTATATTGAATTTTAAAAACTTAATCTTCACGCATTTCATTTTGTCATATATATAAAATATCACATATTTTATTCTTTTGCAAGTTATTTCTACAATTTTATATAAAAAAGTATAAAATTTTCTTAAAGTCTGAAATATGAGCTTAAAAGGTAAGAGAACAAACCTTATTGTTTGACTATATAATTTAAATATATTTATGTATATTTTCAGTAAAAATTTACTAAAAATGCTTAAATATATTACTATTCCTAAAAACATAGCTATAAAAAGATACAATCTAAGTGAATTATCTAAAAGTAAAATAATACTAGATACTAATATAAAAAGTGCAATTAAAAAATATATAATATCTTGAATCATAACAAATTTTTTATTAGTTTTCCTAAATATTCTATATGCTCTAAATACATCAAAAACTGTAGCAAGTACTGCTCCAACTATTATAAATTGTATAAAATCTATTGTTTGACTCGATAAAATCATATCATCACTCTACTTAAATAATTTTTTCATAAATCCTTTGTTTTTTACATTATTTATATCACTATACGCTACAGCAACAATTTTACCTTCAACTATAAGTTCGTTATTGTCTAAACTTAACTTATTCATTTTCAAATCATCACCCTTTATTGTTAGTATACCAAGCTCAGTTTGCGCAAGTACAAGTTCATCATCAAAACTATGTATGTCAATAACCCCAGTAACACATACTTTTTCTCTGTTTTCCATTATAATATTTTGACTTATGGCTAGTTTATTAATTTTTTTATCTTCCATATTTACACACCCCTACAAAACTATATATTATTATATATTCATATGTATATTTTTTATTACTATTTTATTAATTGTATTAACAAATTACGGTTAAACGAGCAAATATGCAATAATATCATTTTTTAAACATGAAAAAAGAGACTAAAGTATTTACTTTAATCTCTTATATAACATGTTATTTTTTTACCTTTTTAACAATATCTAAATTTATTTCGCCTGAAAGTTCTTTTGCTATTTGATTTGTTACAGCGGCTGTAGAACATGATGTTCCAGAACCTTTAATAATCTTACCATCTAGTAATTTAATACTATATTCCTGTTCTTTTACAATTATACTAGCTTTGCTAGAATCTGTATTTGAGACAGATACTACACCATTATACATTGCAGGATATGCTTTAACATCCTTAAAGTTTATGCATGAAGCAACAATTATAACATCTTTTGATATTGCATAATTTATTGCTTTTTTCATTGAAGCATTATCTTCGGTTGTTGCAAAACTCATATTAATAATATCTACATCATTTTCAACACACCAATATATAGCTTTCACTATATTATCAATACTTGATTTTAAAGTACTATCTAACGTAGATGCATAATATATTTTTGCATTGCTGTTTTGTTTGATAATAGATAAAATGGCAATTCCATGATTATTTATTGCTGTATCTTTTACAATTTTTTTATTAGTTACAACATCGTATTTTGATAAATATTTATCATCTAATAGGCTATCAATAACACCTATTTTGACTGTTTTGTTATATTTATTATATATTGTAACAGCTGCAAAACAAGTTGTAATTAAAAATATAACCATTAAAATTATTGTTAATACAAATTTCCGATTATTTTTTTCCATAAAATATCCACTCCTTATAATGTAATAATTGGTAAAGTTTCATCAATATTTTCTATAGCAACATAGTCATTGACTATTCTTGCATTTAAATCAGGATAATTTTCACTTAAGAATCTAAGTACAACTGAAATATCTAAAAATTCAACATTTAAACTTTCTTTAACAGAAAGACAACCATCCTTTTCTTCATAAAGCCATTCTTTAAATTTAACTAGTAAATCAGAAAATTCTGATATGTTTAAATTGTCACATTCTATTATTTTAGCGTAACAATCAAATCCTACTGTAATATTCATAACTTATTCCTCCCTTTAAAAATATATTGAAATAAAAACTAACCATTATGGAGCAATACCAAACCAACAATGTGGTTCATGCTTTGGATTCATTATCCATTTTCTACCACCTGGATGATAGTGAGGATAAAAATCTTCTCCAGCACCATGTGCAAGATGAAACATAGGTTTACTTGTAGGTACAGTTGAAGCTAAAGCTGCAGCACCTGCAGCAGTCTTACTTGTTGCAAATACATCTCTTCCTGCTATTAATCTAGCTACAGCTTCGGTAAAAGTTATTTGGTTACTTATAGCAACCTTACTCCCTACTAACATAGCTGAATAATATCCAGAAGATTTCTTAGTTTGATCAATTTCCTGTACTTGTGTTTCTTCCTTAGTTGCATCAATTGTTTTTGCTATTGAATCAACAGAATACCATAAAGTATAAGTACCGACAACCGCTACTGTAGCTGCAATAGTTATTTGAGCAGCTTCAATAATTGCTGGTGTCCATAAAATTAAAGGAATTACTAAAGGACATTGTCCGATAACTATACCATCATAGTTTTGAGGATTTGCTTCCCCAAAATCTATAAGTAGATCATTACTGCCGTACTTTGTCATAGATAAATTATATTCTACATCATCTCGATACAAGCTGTATTCATCTATGTTTTTAGAGTATATCACCTTTAAAGTTATGTCGTTTATAGTATTTGTGGTTTCAATATTTCCATTATCCTTAGTATTTACAATTACCTTTCCATAAGTGATAGTCCGCTTTTGATTTATAATATTCTTAGCGGTTGGTAAAATGAGCAAAACTAGAAGAATGGATAATAACAATACTGTTAACCGGTAAAACTTTTTATTCATTTTTATACATTCACCCCTTTATTAAAATAATAACACTGGTGATACATACTACAAAATTATTTAAAGTAGTACTCTAATTTAATTTACTATTATATTATACCACCATATGCCATATAAGTCAATGTTTATCGAGTATATTGACTATTTTGTTAACATAAATATTTATATTTACAAACTTAATTACTAATACATAGCTATTACTTCTTTCTATTTATTTTATATTTTGCTAATAATATTGATTTATATATGATAGATATTTTTTTAAATTGTTCTTTAAATAAAGAAAGTGTAGATGTTTAAAATAAATATATTGTTTACGGCTATTATGACATTGTTTGAGACATTTAAATTATAAACAGCAGTAGTAGCATAGATATTAACTTAAACAGTGAAAATGACAATGTGAGCAGTTGCTATCATATATGATTTGTGCTATAATAATTTAAAATTATTATAACTTTAGTCTTGGTACTAACGTTATATCTATAAATCGAGGAGGATGTTTAATGAATAAAGATGTAAAAATAGTTACAGATACATGTAATTTTAAATTTAGAGTATGTGGGATTGTTTGTATTGATGATAAAATATTGACTGTACAAATGCATAATAATGGTTTTTATTGTTTACCTGGTGGTCACGTAGAACTCGGTGAAGATACCGAAAGTGCAATACTTAGAGAAATGAAAGAAGAATTAGGATATTCCGTAAGAATTACTAAACTTATAGCTATTGTAGAAAACTTTTTTAATGGTAAGAATAACAAAGCATTTCATGAATTAGGATTTTATTATATGGTAGAACCAATTAATAAAAATGATCTTAGATTAGATAATTATACTATTATAGAGAATGATAAAGGTGAAAATATTAAATTAGAATTTAAATGGATATCTTATACCGATTTAAAAGAGACTAATTTCAAGCCATCTTTTCTAAAAGATAAACTTGCTAATAAAAATTATGATTTTGCACATTATATTATAAAATGAAAATACATATAAAAATATCAAGTACTCAATAAAGATGTGCTTGATATTTTTATTTATTTAAGTAAGGTAAATTCCTCTACCACTTAGCATTTACATTTGATTGTTTTAAGTAGTTTATATATGTATTCATAGGCATACTTCTATTTGCATAAATTCTAGGTATTTTAAATATATCATGTTTATTTGAATAATATATACCTCCATCCATATTTAGAGCAAACATATAATTCTGCTTAGCTATATCTAAAACGTAATTATTAGACAGTCCATATGGATAACAAAAAACATTACTATCAATATCAAACTTTTCTTTTAAAGCTTTTTTTGAATCAATCAATTCTTTATCTATTGCTTCTTTTTTAAGTGAAGTAAGTTTTGAATGAGATAATGTATGTGATTGTATATCTATAATATTACTATCTTTCATTTCTTTTATTTGTGCAGTAGTTAAATAATTTTCTCCATCTATATAATTTATTATAATATATATACTAGCTTTTAGATTATATTTTTTAAGCAACGGAAATGCATTGTTATAAAAATTAACAAAACAATCATCAAATGTTAAAGCTACTGGTTTTTTATATTTATACATCTGATCAAATTCAGTTATATAAACTGTTTCATAGCCATTTTCAGATATATATTTAAATTGTTGTTCTAATTTTAAAGGTGATATATAGTTTTCAGTATCAGTAACATTTCCATAATCATCTGTTATAAAATGATACATAAATATAGGTATCTTAAAATCAAAACTTTTAGGTGAAGCTAAAGATTCTAAAATCTTTTGCTCAGGTTCATATCTTGTAATATCATATATTTCCACATTATTGTTATTGGATAAAATAATTGATACTTTGTTTAATTTTACATATATAAAATAAAGTGTCATAATAACTAATAAAATTAAACAAACTACTGAAACTTTTTTAAATATTTTTAATTTCAAAATTTTCTTCATATTTACTCCTTAAAAATTATCTTCTATTAATCAAGATGGTATAATAACTATTTCCACGATATTTTCCAGTTAGAGGCTCAAAATCCTCTTCTCCATCAAAAGTAAATACAGTTAATTCAATTGGTGATATAATATTTTTTGTTGCTTTATCTCCAACTATTTTTACTGATGTACATTGTGTCGTTTCATTCATTTCTGGTTGTGTAACATGATAATATGCCCTACCTTTAATTAAATTAACATCATCATATAAATAAAACTGTACTTTAGGAAACATTAAAAATGCATGATTGGGATTCAATATTATTTGATCAATTACTTCCCCTGTATTTAGAGTAAATTTTATATTATATCCTAACCTGTATTTTTCTATATTTGAATATTTATTCCAATACTCTTTCCAAACATACTCAAAAGATTTTCCTACAACTATACTATCGTTTGTAGGTATAGCATAAAATAATCCCATAATCATTTCAGCATCCCATACTGATGAATATTCTGTTATTAATTTTTTATTGTTATTATTTTTTATATATAAACCAATTTTTATTGGATTATTATCAATAAATATTTCTTCTTTGGGTTCTTCCACTACATCTTCAACTATAACTTCATTTTTTTGTTCTTCTACAACTTCATTTTTTTGCTTTTTATCTTTGACATTAAAATATACAATAATTAAAATTGCTACCATTATTACAATTATTGTAATAGTCATAAATAGTTTCTTTTTCAAATTTATCATTTCCTTTACTATTATAAACATTTTTTTTGCTATTTGATTTTAGATATTATTCTTTTTAAAGTTTCTAAATTTATTGTCTGCTCTTTATCACATACAGCATTTGAAATGTTTTTTTCAACTTCAATCATTATACCATCTGCACCAGATGCAATAGCGGCAAGACACATTGGTTCCACTATGTATGCTTGTCCTGAAGCATGAGATGGATCCACAATTATCGGTAAATATGATTTTGATTTTATAACAGGTACAGCTTGTAAATCTAAAGTGTTTCTGGTCTCTGTCTCAAATGTTCTTATACCTCTCTCACACAAAATTATATTATCATTTCCATTTTTAATAATATATTCAGCCGATAATAACCATTCCTCATATGTACTACTAAAACCTCTCTTCAATAATATAGGTTTTCTTGTTTTTCCAAGTGCTTTTAACAATTCATAATTATACATATTTCTACTACCTACCTGGATTACATCTACATTTTCTACATATTTTTCTATTTGGTCTACTGACATTATTTCACTTATAATTGGAAGGCCTGTGACTTTCTTTGCTTCAATTAAATAATTTAATCCAGTGTCCCCTAAACCTTGAAAACTATATGGGCTTGTTCTAGGTTTATATGCACCGCCCCTTAAAATATCTATACCTATTTCTTTAAGTTCTACAGCTAATTCAAGAAGGTTATCTCTTGAACTAATTGTACATGGTCCAGCAATAATAATTGGTTTAGAACTATCAAATATTAAATCACCTACTTGTATTGGTTTCATATTTTTTCTACTGTATAAGTAATTAGTAGTTTGTTTTATTTCTTCCATAATATTTCTCCCTATATTTAATTACTTCATTTTTCTATTTAACAACTCCATAAACTCATCTTCATTAAAAGGAGATATATATGTTAATCCTAAAAAAATATTATCACTTGTTTTTATTTCTATTCTGTCTCTTGATAATGCCATTGATGAGAACATATTTTTACTTTTCTTTATACTTTTTATATCCTTATATTTAATCTTCTCACAGAAAATACCACTCTTGCAATATAAGTAATTATCTTTAAATTCATAATATGTATTAAAATATATGGATAGTATAAACACAATAATAAGTGCAATTATTATAACAGCTAAAATTAGTTCCATACTTTTAAAAGTAAATATTACCATTACCAAAGAAGTTATTAGTATTACAATTACAATTGATATAAGAATTTTATACCATAAATCTATTTTAGAATAATATTTCATGAGAGCATCTCCTTTTATTTAACTACATTATATCTCTTAATTAATTTATATTCAATAGGTTTATACATAATTATTTCAAAATCAATTTAACTAATGTACAACTCCCTTAAATACAATAAAGTAACAATTATTCATTGCTACTTTGTTTATTTTTTTTAAATATGTATATACAATTTACAACTGATATAGTAATTACTATTAGATTAAGTATCAACAAATTCCAACCATCTCTAGAAGTATTTGCTAAATCTTTTATTAAATAATTAATATCACTTTCATTCCTTCTACCTATAAAATATGAATGAGAAAAATATGAGAAATTACACATTGGTATATATATTGCTAACGCAAAATTACTGCATCCCAATATTATATGTCTTAATTTCTTTTTATACTTAATACTCATAATTAATGATACAATACTTATAATTATTGGTAAAATTAAAATTATCCATTCTAATAAAATATCCATATATTACACTTTTCCTTTTATACACACTTACATTTTAACACATTGTATTGTTTTTTACAATTATTAATAAAAATATTGTCATTTGTTATGAAATCGTGTATAATTATCACAATAATTATATGCTATTATATAATATAAGTAATGTAGTTGAGGTGAATAATGAATATTAAAGAAATAGCTAAAAAGCTAAAAAATAAAATAACAATTGTATTTCTTGCATATAAAAGAAAAGATACACCACTTTTAGCAAAGATAATTGCTGGAATCACAATAGCATATGCTTTATCTCCTATTGATTTAATTCCAGACTTCATACCTATTTTAGGATATCTTGATGATATTATCATTTTGCCATTACTAATTGCATTGTGTATAAAATTGATTCCTGCTAATATTATATCAGAATGTGAAGAAGAAGCAGTTAATTTATGGAAAAACGGAAAACCAAAAAAATGGTTTTATGCCGTTCCTATAGTCATATTTTGGATTAGTATAATTGGAATAATAACATATGTAATGTTTTTTTAAATTTGCACTACTTTATTTTAATTTGTATCTTCAATAGGTCTGCTATAAACACTTAGATTAGATTCATAAATATCATAAACTCTTTTATATTCCTTAGTACCTGAAATTTTTTCAACTTTGGATCTATTTTTTTGTAATAACTGAGCTATTTGATAAACGTCTATCCAAATTTGATTTATACCATCTTTTTGTACTTCATCAAATATTAATTGCAAACCAAAATGCAAATGAGTCGTCTCTATATTGCTAATATTTTCTTCAAAGCTATATCCTGTTCTCCCCATATATCCAATAACATCACCAGCTTTTATTATTTGACCTTTAGCTAAATCTTTAATATATGGTGAATCCTGTCTTAAATGTGCATAATAGTAATATCTTTTTGTATCAAAACTTCTTATTCCAATTCTCCAACCACCATATCTATTCCATCCTAATTCTTCAACTATGCCAGACTCAACAGCTATTATGGGTGTTCCAGTATTTCCCATCATATCATGACCTAGATGTTTTCTTTTGTATCCATAGTCTCTACCGTGCTCCGAAGTCATCATAATCGTTATAATGATATCCTGTTGCTATAGGTGAAAAAACTTTTAGTCCATATTTTTCTTGCCACTGAACATTACCTTGTTTGTCTGCAATTTCTATTTTATAGTTACCTACAAATTCACCAAGTACTGCTGTATATGCTTCTAAATAATAACTATAAAATTTTATATCTTTTGTAATATCTTCTATTTTTTCTCCACATTCAAGTTTTTTAATTAATACATTCATATCACTTTCTTTATATTTTGTAAATTTTCCACCATATTTTGCTCCGAGATATGATAATATTTCTATCCAGTTATATCTATATCCAGTTTTGTTATGAGATAAAATATCCAAATCCATAGCTTTTTGTAAAGCAGGATATGTAACATTAAAACTCACCCATTTAATATATTTTTTTCCGTTTGCATCTTCTACTACAGCAATACTTTGACTCAAACTATCATTAACGTACACACCAAAAACAGAAAATAATATTAACAATCCTATTAAAACAATTAATATTGTTTTAATCTTAAAAACGTATAGAAACAACTAAACCACATCCTACTTTAAACTAATATAAGTCTAAAAAATTATTATATATTAAATTCTTATGTATTAGATTTACACTATAATAATATTATATATCTTCTTTTTATATTACACAATATAGGTATATTATACCTTATTTAATAGTTTAAATTGCAATAAAAAAGTAGCAATTATTCATTGCTACTTAATTTGGTGCAAGTAAGAAGACTTGAACCTCCACACCGGTTAGTACCAGATTTTAAGTCTGGAGTGTCTAAATTACTACAAGTTTATATACTCTTATTTTATTATAATTTCTATTGGAATACTATTATATACATTTGTATTTACTTCCTAGTCTTGAATAAAATGCATCTTTAAATATCATTAAAACTATAAATGTAAATACCCCTGCACATGCTAAAGTGAAAAACAATAATGCGTATGCTTCTCTATACCTACCAGATACAAATTGATAATATGACGCAACAATCATAGCACTAAAAAAGAAACTACCAGCTGTTGCCATAAGAAATCCCTTTATAATATCTATTACAGTCTCTACAAAAAACAAATTAAACACATTGTAAATTTTATTTGCAATTATAATATAATAGATAATTAGCAATATCCAAAATAAAATTATTGGTACACAGAATATAAAAATAACATTAATCAAATTCATATTTTTTTCACCCCAAACACAACAGCATATACATAAAACTCTTTCCAAATTGCAATTTGTTCTAATGGTTTGTCTTCAAATTTTCCAAAATCTTTAATATAATTTTTCAAACCATATGCCTTGCTTTCAAGATTATTAGAGTTAATTCTCTTAAACATTAAATCATCTATATATACTAATAATATACAAGCTAAATATGTTAAGATTAATGGAATAAAATAGTATATACCTGTTATAGATAAACAAAACAAAGGAAAAATAATGCCATAAGTTATTCCAATTAACTTTGAATCTTTTTTGCAAAATGTATTAAAAAAAGAAATACCTAATAGCATAATAAATATATCTATAACTATTAAACTAGAGATTTTAAGCAGATTTATTGATATTATCGATATTACACATATAACTACATTTATAAAATTAAGCCTTTTAGATATTTGCTTTATTTTATTTTGACTTGAAAGTTGTTCTCTTAATACATCTATAATTGGCTGATATACATTTTTTATATCTCCAAAAGTTTTCTCACATAATATCATTTTATTAAAATCACTAAGTTTTTTAGTTAAATTTATTTTTAATTCTTTGTTAAAAAATGCTTTTAAACATGCATAATCTGATTTTGGTAGTGAATCTACATCTCTTGTAATTTTAAATTCATAGTCCTTATTACTGTTGTCTGAAATCAATTCCATACTTATATATCCTTGTTTCACATAATATAGCAGTGTAGCTATTATTGCAGTTTTATTCACTCTTTTATTTAATAAATAGTACCAAACTATAGGTGAATATTCTAAAAATTTAGATTCTCTATAGTATGTCGTATCTCTATACTCTTTAAGTTGGAACTGGTATATAAAAAATAAACTACAAACATATATGCATAATACTATAAAAATCATATATTCCATAAAATCATACCTCCCAATTTTCTATAATTATATATCAAATTTTAAAATAAATCAACAATCTATAGATTATTTGAATTACGTTGTTAATATGGTGTAAAAGTTTGTATATTGAATATAAAAAAAGTAGCAATTATTCATTGCTACTTAATTTGGTGCAAGTAAGAGGACTTGAACATCCACACCGGTTGGTACCAAATTCTAAGCCTAGTACTTTTGTCAGTTTTGCCAAACGCTGTAATGTTTCTTGATTATACTATTTTAGTTGTATCTATTTCTTGTAAAAAATTAATTATATCTTCAAATATAGTTCCTTTGTAATGAATTTTATCATACTCAATAAATATATCTGCTACTGTTTTAGCACCAGCATCCATTATAGAAATTACTCTTTTATCAGATAAAATTTTACTATCAACATTTTCAAATTTTGCATTTCCTTCATCACAGTATCTTTTAGCCTGCAAATCACATTCTAATTTATCACATAAAAATGCAAATTTTGCCTCATTTGAACTCTTCAATTCAAACTCTTCAATGTACTCTTGATATTTCTTTCCAGCAATCAGTCCAGAAAATATTTCTTCTACTGCTTGTTTTCCACTAATTCTTTTTTCTTCTTTTGATATATTATCATAAGGAGTTATGTCCCCTATCTTGATTTCTTCAATTTCGTGCAATACTAGCATAAAAACAACTTTTTCAATATCAATATCAGACTCAAACTCAGAACAAACTGATATTGCAAGCATACAAGTTCCATATATATGCTCGGATATTGATTCTAATCTTTCAGCAGAGATATTCCAGTTAATCCAACCTTGCCTGATCTTAGTTTTCAGTGTTATTGCAATAAAATAAAATTTCAAACAATTGCTAATTCTCTCGTTTTTGCCAACCATATTAATGTTTAGCATCTCATTCCCTCCTTAATTTTTATAGGCATTATAATTTTAAAGTGTAACTATTATATCATAAAATGCCACATATTTCAATGATTGCACTATATTTAATGTAGTTTTTAGCAGTTTAAACATATTATAATAATGTTTGAACATTTTATTTTCCTACTAAGTAAATTAAAATAATGCAAAAAAATATCAAATACTCTTTACAAAGTATTTGATATTTTAAATTTGGTGCGAGTAAGAGGACTTGAACCTCCACACCGGTTGGTACCAGATTCTAAGTCTGGCGCGTCTGCCAGTTCCGCCATACTCGCATTTCTCTAATATGATAACATATATTATGATATTTGTCAATAAATATACTTAAAGTTTATTAAAAAACTTAAAAATATATTTATATTATAAAAACACAAGACTATACATCTTGTGTTTTTATAATAATTTATTTAATTTCTACCATTGTAGTAATTTTCTTTTATTTTAAGTTCAGCTCTAGTTAATGCTAAAGCTTTGCTTGGAACATCCTTAGATATAGTAGAACCTGCGCCAATAGCTCCAAATTCTTCTATTGTAACAGGAGCAATAAGTACTGAGTTACATCCTATAAATGCATTATCTTTTATTGTTGTTCTATTCTTTTCCCATTTAGTATTCATATTTGAAGTTATTACACCACAAGCTATTTCAACATTATTTCCAATGTCAGTATCACCTATATATGATAAATGTGGTATTTTTGTATTTGTTCCAATATTTACATTTTTAGTTTCAACAAAGCTACCTACTTTAGAAAATTCACCTATATTTGATTTTGGTCTTATATGTGCAAATGGTCCTATTTTAGCATTATCTGCTATTATACTGTCAGTTATTTTACTTGTTTCAACAACTACATGATTACCTATTATGCTAGATACAACTGTAGAATTTGGTCCTATAATACAACCTTCTCCTATTTTAGTTTTACCTTGTATATTAGTTCCAGGGTATATAATAGTGTCTTTTCCTATTTCAACATCTAAACTTATGTATGTATTACTAGGATCTATTAAAGTTACACCATTATCCATATGAATTTCTCTTGTACTATGTAAAAGAGTTTTAGTTACTATAGATAAATCTGATCTTGAATTTATTCCTTGTGTTTCGTCTGAATCTTGTATCATATATACTCCGACTCTTCCACCATCATTCATTATATAGTATGGAATGTCTGTTATATAATACTCTTTTTGTGCGTTGTTATTATTTAATTTTGCAAAAGATTTTATTAAATCTTTTCCTTTGAAACAATATAGCCCTATATTTACTTCATCTATTTCAAGTTCATCTTCATTACAATCTTTTTGTTCTACAATTTTAGAAAAATTACCTTCATTATCACGTACTATTCTACCGTAATTAGGTGTCTTATCAAATACTGCTGATGCTAAAGCACCATCAAAATTTCCAAGTTGTAAAAATGAGATAAATGATTTAATAGTAAACGAAGAAATAAGTGGCATATCACCATTTATAACTATTACTAAATCGTTGTCTTTTATATTATCTTGAGCTTGCATAACTGCATGTCCTGTTCCAAGTTGTTCTTTTTGTATAAAAAAATTAGCATTATCTTTACCAATATGTTCTATTATTTGCTCATATTTATGACCTACTATTATACTTATATCATCTATACCCGCTTGTTTGCATGAATCATATACATAATCTATTATACATCTATCATAAACTTTATGTAAAACTTTAGGAAGTTCGGATTTCATTCTAGTACCTTTTCCACCTGCTAGTATTACCGCTTTTACATTATTCATATTTTAAATCACTCCTTAAAAAAAATAACTGTTAACCTAAATTAATTTAAGTTTACAGTTATTTTAACATATTATACCCCATTTGTAAATAGCAAATGATAAATTTAACTATAAGTGATATACTTTAATCTTTGTCTAAATCTGGATCAGCATCTGTATCTGTATCAGAATTTGAATCATCCTCTATATCTGTACTATCTAACATATAAAATTCAGCTTCATCACCAATAGGCAAAACTTCTACTTTTTTAAGTTTCTTTTGAATAGTACGTGTTTTTTTAGAAGCTAATTCCATTGTATTTGATATTTCTTGAAGTTTTTTATTTGTTTTATCTAATAATTCACCAAATTTACTAAATTCTGATTTAACCATTCCAAGTAATTGCCATACTTCACTAGATCTTTTTTCTATTGCTAAAGTTCTAAATCCCATTTGCAAACTATTAAGAAGAGCAACAAATGTACTAGGACCTGCTATAACTACTCTAAATTTTTGTGATAAAACTTGGCACAAATCAGTATTCTTAACTATTTCACAATATAGACTTTCAGTTGGTAAAAACATTATTCCAAAGTCTGTTGTATATGGTGTCTCTATATATTTATCATGTATATCTTTTGCAAATATTTTAACTGAACTTTCTAATTTTTTTCTAGACTCATTAACTAATGTAACGTCGCCTACTTCTTCTGCATCAACTAAACGAGTATAATCCTCAATTGGGAACTTAGAATCAACCGGTAATAGAACTGTTTCATTATCATTTCTACCAGGTAGCTTAATTGCAAATTCAACAAACTCAGTTGATTTAGGTTTTGTTTTAACACTTTTTAAATACTGATCTGGTGTTAAGAACTGATCTAATATATTTCCTAACTGAATTTCTCCCCAGAATCCTCTAGATTTAACATTTGTAAATACTTTTTTTAAATCTCCAACACCTTGAGCAAGTGTTTTCATTTCACCCAAACCTTTATACACAGATTCTAGTCTATCATTTACTAACTTAAATGATTCACCTAATCTTTGCTCTAATGTATTATGAAGTTTCTCATCAACTGTTACTCTAATTTTTTCTAATTTTTCACTGTTATCTTTTTGTAACATTGTCAATTTATCTTCAACAGATTTACGTATATTTTCAAGTTTATTTTCATTCATGTTAGTTAAATTAGCAAGACTTACTTGTTGTATATTTGTTGTCTCAACTATTTTACTACCTACATTTCTAGATATTTCTTCTCTTGTCTGCATAAACATATTTGATAGCTCTTGTCTAAATTCATGTGACAACGAGTTATTTTGTTTTCTTAAATTTAAGACTATTAATATGGTTAATAAAACTATACTAATAGAAAGTAATATTATTATTATTGTATTCATATATTTTCTATCTCCCTTATAAATTTATTATACCAAACAAAAGTTTATTTGTCAATAACATAATTAAAATTTATATTATATTTTTATTCTTCATATATTATGTAAAAATATATGTTTTTTTTGCTATTTTTATAAATATGCTTGTTTTTTATTTTATTTTGTTGTACAATTATTATGTAAAATTGTATTGTACGGAGGATTAAAAATATGGCTATTGTTGTAAATGGATATTTAAAAAAATTAAAAGAAAAATGTGATATGCCTGATCAGTTTATGGAAACTATAATTGGGCTTTTTAATAAACTATTAGAATTTGGATATATATCAAGATATAATATCCATAAATTATCAAAAAAATTATATGATAATATTAATACTATAATCATATCTGATACTCAACACTATGATTATAAATCTGGATATTATGATGCATCAAGAAAGATATTATATCTAAAGGATTTATCAAATCTTCAAGCTGTTTATCTTAGGTTGTTATATGTACTTACAACAAAAGAAATATCTGAAAATGTTTTTTCTGTTGGATATAGTAAATCTCAAATATCAAGTCGTAATTATAAGATAATACATACAAATTTCGGTTTAAATAGAGCTATTGTATCAAATCTAGTTTGTAGAATATTATATACTCTACCTACTACATTATCAATTGTTCCTACATATAGAACGTATGAAAATGATTTTTTAGGGGTTCAAGTTGTATCAGATAATGATATATATTTTTTAGAAGGAAAAATACTTAGACAAATATGCTTTACTTTAGATGTAAATGAAGAGGTAATGTATAGTACTTTATTTAAAAATGATCCTAAAAAATATATTTCTAAGTTATTTAAAAAGATAGATTCAAATGAAATTTTCCAAAAGTTAGATGAAGTTAGTAGAATGTACTCAAATTATAATAAGCTATGCTATTTCAATAGACTTCTTAATAATAATTATATAGAAATTAAAAAACACTGTATTTCTAAAGATGAAATTTTAGGTGAATATTTAGAAAACGAGAAAAAATTAAAGTTAGTTATAATTGATGTGCTAAGTAAACTAAATACAGATGAACAAAATGATAATGAGGAATTTAATTTAGATTCAAGTTTATCTGAAAAAATAAACAATTTAGAAGAAAGTATAATACTAAATGTTTCTGATATTCAATCAATACTTGTAGATTCACTTATAAGTAGAAAACAAAATTATGATCCAATAAAATATGTTATAAACTTAAAGAAATTAGAAAGTATGTTAGTACTTAACAATAAAACTTTAAAAGAGGAAATATACGAATCAATTTCACGTAACGTAATACATGCAAACGAGCAAACTTGTACAAATATAATTGAAAAAATTAAATATTCATTAGCAAACTATATATTATCAAATGATAAATATGCTAGAGTATATAGCGATACTTTTTTCAAAAGATTATTAAACGTAGATGATATGGAAGATCAAGCTTTTGCACTTATTTCAAATAATGAATTTGCTGAAATCGCATATATTTCAAATTTAGATAGTGATATGAACGGTTTAATTAATAACACTACATTTTTAAAATTAAAAAACTTACGTCATATACTTAATGTATCAACTAAAAATTCAGATGATATAGAAAACATATTTACAAAATTAAAAGAAACTTTTCCTACATATAAAAAATTAAATATAGAAAATGTTTTTATTTGTAAATTTGAAAAATCTACTTTTTTACTTGTTGCTGAAAATGATACTTCTAGTGTTATTAAAGTTGATGCAGATTTAAATCTTAAACTTATAGGTTTATCTGAAAATTACAATATACTAGGTGAAACAAGAAGAAATTTACCTATTCCTTATAAGGAAACTGGTATTAATAAGTTGATAAGCATTTTATCAATATTTAATTAAATATAAAAAAGGGCTCAATGTCAATAGTTGGGGTGCAAATTCTTAAAAATTGATTAGAGTAACAACAAAATCGTGTAGTTTCGAACTACACGATTTTTTGTTGACTTATATTAATAAAAACATGTAAAAAATGCATGG